>Ga0256404_1006979_pt1 | contig 18193 bp, 15 predicted proteins | sample RumenRJG_01DNA_FD_185990 | JGI IMG/M metagenome (GOLD analysis project Ga0256404, IMG submission 185990) | Bovine rumen microbial communities from Lethbridge, Alberta, Canada - RJG_01 | ecosystem: Host-associated > Mammals > Digestive system > Stomach > Rumen | place: Canada: Alberta | collected...
TTCGCTAGGGGGTGAGTCGCCCAGGATGCTGGTGGCAGGAATCGTGTTCATTTCCCTCTCTTCATTCCGGACTTGATCCGGAATCTGGGTTTGCGTAAACCAGATCCTGAATCAAGTTCAGGATGACGTGGTAGGGTTGCTCAGGAGACGTGGTGAGTCGTTTAGGATGACGTGGTGGAACGTTCAGGATGAGTGGTGGTTCGCTCGGGATGACGTGGTGATTCGTTCAGGATGAACGGGTTGCGATGGGGAAGCGGCATCCTATGCGTTCTGTGCATCGCAGCTTCGTGCGGGTCCGGAAAGGGCGGAGAGCATGGCGCTGAGGTCTGGATTGAGGCCCGTCATCAGGCTGTAACCGGTGAGGGCTTGGTAGAGGAGCCAGCGGGTGCCGGGGATGTATATGCCCTCGGCTGAGGCTATCTTGAACTCTGCATCTTCATCGAAGGACGGGTTGCGGTAATTCGCCTCAAGGATAACCTTACGGCAGCCTTCCATGACGAAGTCGTCAGCCGAAAATTCAGCGATTTGCGGAAGGGCCATAGGAAGCGTGTAGATTATCAGGTCGCACTCTTTGACGGCCTCCTTGAAATCGGCAATCGGAACTGCAATGAACCCATATTCGGGATTCGCATTGATGATTGCCTGGGCTTTTTCAATGCTACGGTTCATCAGGACGGTCTCAAAGCCCATTTCCGCAGCAGCGATGGCAGCGGCCTTGCCCGCTCCGCCACAGCCCACGATTAGAGCCTGCGGGATGGTCTTGAAATGCTCGTCGCGGTTCAGCCTGAAAAACTGATGTATCTTTACGAAGAAACGCTCTCCGAATTCGTGCATGAATTCTTCGACGATGCCAGGGTAGTATGCTTCTGCGATGGCAGTTATTATCCCGGTAAAGTCGGAGTTGTGAGCCTCGAGGCCGTCCGGCCTCTTCACGACGAGGTTCGTCGCCCCTATCTTGGCAGCTGGCCCTGAGATCAGTCCCTTCCCTTCTTCAGCAAGGGAGAGAACTTTTGCGAAAGCCTGCTCCTTGAAAGGCGCAGTGACGTTTATGGCAGAATAGTCATTAAGAAAATGCTCCCAGGCATTCTCAAAGCCATCTTCCTCGATCAAGTCGTATGAATATGCGCTCCCGTCCTCTTGCGTCATGCCATTATACGCGGCATTGAATAGCAGAGGACTCTTCGAGCCTTTCACTGGATTTCCTATGAGACCGAACTTTTTCATATTCATTAACTTTTCCTTTGGCGGAGTGCTTCGAATAATAGGATGGCGGCTGATGCTGAGACGTTCAGCGAGTCAAGGCGACCGAGCATCGGAATGCGTATGCGGGCATTGGCTGCTTTACGCCAGATGTCGGTGAGGCCTGTGGATTCAGTGCCCATCACGATGGCGGTAGGGCCGGTCATGTCGGTGTCGTAGTAGAGGGAAGAGTCTTGCAGCTGGGCGGTAAGTATCTGAATATGATGACTTCGGAGCCAGGCAATGGCTTCTTCCGACGTGGCAGCGGCGACTTGTCTCGTGAATATTGCGCCTAGGCTTGCGCGGATCAGATTTGGGTTGTAAAGGTCGGTGAGCGGATCGCATACTATCACCGCATCTGCGTCGGCTGCGTCTGCGCTGCGCAGCACGGCTCCAAGGTTGCCGGGCTTCTCAACGCTTTCCAGCACTATGATCAGCGGTTTTTTGCCGATATTAAGAGAATCCAAGGTGCGTTCTTTTGAAGCCACCTCTGCTATGATGCCCTCCGTGCTGCCCCTGTATGCTATCTTTGAATATATTCCCGAAGGCACCTGTTCTATCCCTACGTTTTTATTCAGAGCCTCCGCCTTCCCGACGATGTCGTTCAGGTCGTCTTCGGAGATGAACTCTCCGCAGATGAAAAGCGTTCTGGGCACGAAACCGGCTTCGAGGCAGTGGCTGACTTCGCGGCACCCTTCGACCACGAAGATCCCCTCTTCGCACCTCAGCTTGGATTTCTCCTGGAGAGCCAGCAGGTCCTTAATCTTCTGGTTGTGAGCCGATGTTATATTCTCAATTCGCATATCTCTTTTTTATGCTCCCGCTTTGTAATCATGGCGGAAGTCTGCGCCTATTCCTCTTTCTTGATAGCGGCCTTTTCAGGGCGCATTTGCGGGAAGAAGAGCACGTCCTGGATAGTCGTCTGGCCGGTCATGAACATCGTCAGGCGATCTATTCCCATTCCGAGACCGGACGTAGGCGGCATGCCATATTCCAGGGCACGCACAAAATCGTAGTCGATGAACATGGCCTCGTCGTCACCATGGCTCTTCAGGGCAGCCTGCTCCTTGAACCTGTCCAGCTGGTCGATAGGGTCGTTCAGCTCGGAGTAAGCGTTGGCAAGCTCCTTGCCGCAAACGAACAATTCGAACCGCTCGGTGAGCGTAGGGTCGTTGCGGTGGCGCTTCGTCAGAGGCGACAAAGAGACAGGGTAGTCTATCACGAAAGTAGGCTCAGTGAGATGCTCCTCGACATATGCGCCGAAGATCGCATCGATCAGCTTGCCTTCGCCCATCGTAGGATCGGTCTCCACTTTCAGCTTCTTGCAAGTTTCGCGTAGCTCGTCCTCATTCATCCCCTTCACGTCCACTCCTGCATATTCCTTTATGGCGTCCAAATACGGTAGCCTCTTGTACCCGGCTTTGAAATCGATTTCCTTGTCCCCGATTTTCACGACGGAAGTTCCATGAAGCTTCACGGCGATTTTCTCCAGCATATTCTCCACGAATTCCATCATCCATATGTAGTCCTTGTATGCCACGTAAATCTCCATGCAAGTGAACTCCGGATTGTGCGTCTTGTCCATGCCCTCGTTACGGAAGTCCTTGGCGAACTCGTAGACGCCGTCGTAGCCGCCTACGATCAGCCTCTTAAGGTACAGCTCGTTTGCGATTCTCATGTACAGGTCTATGTCCAATGCATTATGGTGCGTGATGAATGGGCGGGCGGTGGCGCCTCCCGGAATAGGCTGCAGGATCGGGGTCTCGACCTCCAGGCAGCCAGCCTCGTTGAAATATTCACGCATGGTGTTGATTATCTTGGACCTCTGCACGAACACATCGCGCACCTGAGGGTTCACTATCAGGTCTACGTATCTTTGGCGATAGCGCATCTCAGGGTCTGTGAAAGCATCGTGTACCACTCCGTCTACTTCCTTCACGATAGGCAGCACGCGCAATGACTTGCTGAGCAGAGTCAATTCCTTGACGTGAATGCTCAGCTGACCGGTCTGAGTTATGAAAGCGAAGCCTTTCACGCCGATTATGTCGCCAATGTCCAGCAGTTTTTTCCATACAGTATTGTACATCGCCTTGTCTTCGCCCGGGCAGATCTCGTCCCTTTTTACGTAAATCTGAATCCTTCCGGTTGAGTCCTGGATTTCCCCGAACGATGCCGCACCCATTATCCTGCGCGACATGATCCTGCCAGCAAGGCACACGTCCTGGCACGTTCCCTTCTCGGCATCGTATTCCTTTGCCACGCTCTGGGCAGTCGCATTGACTGGATAGAGAGCTGCAGGATAGGGGTTGATGCCTAGTTCTCTTAATTTAGCGAGGGATTCTCTTCTTATCACCTCTTGCTCGCTGAGTTCTGTATTCGCCATATTCTTTTAAATAATTATCAATATTATTGCCTGCCGGGCAGGCCAGATTCTTCAAATTTAGCACTTTTAATTTACATTCTGAAATTAAATAATTATATTTGTGAATATGGCAAAAGAGCGTAAATGGATTATCAAGGAACCGGCCGATCCGGAGAAAGTCGAGAGGCTGTCAACGGAATTGGGCATAGACCGTGTCCTTGCCGACATGCTGATCAAGAGGGGCGTCGAAACCTTCGAAGAGGCTCGGCATTTCTTCCGTCCTAGCTTGGGAGACTTGCATGACCCATTCCTGATGAGGGACATGGATAAGGCTGTGGAAAGGCTGAGACGGGCCATAACTTCCGAAGAAAAAATCCTGGTCTACGGAGATTATGATGTCGACGGCACTACAGCCGTCGCCTTGGTGTACTCATTCTTCAAGAGATATTCGCAAAACGTAGACTTCTATATTCCAGACCGTTATGACGAGGGCTACGGGGTGTCGTTCAAGGGCATCGACTGGGCCAGAGACAATGGTTTCGGGCTTATAATAACCTTGGACTGCGGCATAAAGGCTAATGAGAAGGTAGAATACGCTTCCGCAAAAGGGATAGACATGATAATATGCGACCACCATCTTCCGGAAGAAGTGCTTCCTCCGGCGGTAGCGGTGCTGGATCCTAAAAGAGCCGATGACCATTATCCATTCGACGATTTGAGTGGCTGCGGGGTAGGGTTCAAGCTCGTTCAGGCATATTCCCAGAAATACGGGATTCCTTTCGAGACGCTCATCCCCTTGCTCGACCTCCTTGTGGTGAGCATTTCCTCAGATCTCGTGACTATGGTGGGGGAGAACAGGGTGCTGGCTCATTTCGGGCTGAAGCAGCTCAATGAGAACTCTCGAAAGGGGTTGCAGGCGATGGCTGCCATTTCTAAGCTTGAGCCTTCGCATATCACCATCGACGACATAGTCTTTAAAATAGGGCCGAGGATCAATGCTGCCGGGCGTATGGAGACGGGCCGGCTTGCGGTGGAATTGCTGACGGCTTCCGACGACAGGACAGCCAACGAGATAGCCCAGAAGATCAACGACAACAATAATGAGCGCAAGAGCATAGACAGGGAGATTACCCAGGAGGCTCTGAATATGGTGCAGGAAGGCACTGCCCTGACTACTCGCAACGTCACCATCGTCTACAATCCGAACTGGAACAAAGGCGTGGTCGGGATAGTCGCCTCACGTCTCGTCGAGGCTTTCTACAAGCCGACGATCGTGCTCACGAAATCGAACAATTTCGTGACAGGCTCTGCCCGCAGCGTGGCAGGTTTCGATTTATATGAGTCCATCGAAAGCTGCTCCGACTTGCTGGAGAACTTCGGTGGGCATGTCTATGCTGCCGGCCTGACCATGAAAGAATCGAATCTGAAGACGTTCGTGGAGAGGATAGATGCTCACGTGGGCGAGAAAATCACGAAGGAGATGCTTACCCCTGTAATCGACATAGACGCTAAACTGGAGTTCAGCCAGATAACACCGAAATTCTTCCGCGTGCTGAAGCAGTTCCAGCCTTTCGGCCCCGGAAACAATAATCCGGTGTTCCTGACGGAAAATGTCTCGGACGCTGGCAACGGGCGTAAGGTGGGTGCCGGCGGGGTGCATGTCAAGCTGGATCTGATAGACGAGAAACAGCCGTTCCACCAAATACCTGCCATTGCATTCAACATGGGGGATTACTATGAATATATCAAAGGCGGCAATCCTTTCGATGTCTGCTACTCGATAGTCGAGAACTTCTATCGCGGCAATTCCACCCTTCAGCTACGCATCCGCGACATCAAGGAGCGTGAGGAATTCATCTAGATTCAGAGCAGTGAAATGATATGAGCGGCGGCTTGCTCGTATGTGAGGCCGTCGGTGGTGATGATATGGTCGGCGGCGGACTCGTACAGATGAGTGCGTTCGCTCATGAGCAGCTCGATGCGAGCGCGGAGCTGGGGTTCTGCCAAGTGGCTGCCGTCTGGGCTCAGGAGCGGCCTGACGGTGGAATCGTTCAGCAGATTCGCGACCAGCGTGTCGCTGCTGGCTTTGAGGTAGAAGCAGACGGAATGTTCATGAATCAGCTTGCGGCAAGGCTCTGTGGTTATGGTGCCTCCGCCGAGAGAAATAATCTTTCTCCGCCCTTCGCCTGTATCTTCTCCCGATTTCGCGCCTATGAATATCTTGGCGAGGGCGTGAGCTTCCAAATCCCTGAAGGCTGACTCGCCGTCTTCTTGGAATATGTCGGAGATGCGCCTGCCGGCCATCGATTCAATATATTCATCCAGGTCGATACGGACATATTCTGGGAGAAGCTCTGCGAGAGCCTTGCCGACGCTCGTCTTGCCGCACCCCATGAAACCCGTCAGGGCAATATTCATTTTACATATTCCCATGTCTGCATATAGCCGGCCGTTAGACCGTTGCTGAAGCTAGAACAGCGTAGGCTCGTCGATTTCCCCGATGTCTGGCAAATCTTTGATGTCAGGCAATTTTGCCTTTCCCGTGTCTATGATGTCTATAGGTTCATCTCCTGTTGTCTGCTCTGTCTCGGTCGGAAGCTCGTCTTCGCCGCCATCATTCTCTGGAATGTCGTCTTCTGGCTTGTGCAGAGGCTCGATAAACACGACTTTCTTGATATCGAACGAGCTGCACTTCTTGCCCTTGGCTTGATATCCCTTCTTGCCAATGAACTCCTCGGCATCGACATTCTCTGGATCCTTATGCTCCTGCTTGCCGCCGAATGTAATCTGGAACTGAGGATGCTTGTCGTCGGATAAATCTACCAAACGAGACTTTTGCCCCTCTGCGATGAATAGCGCCGGAGTGTTGTCGCTTTCGATGAAGCTGAACCTCTTCACGTAATATGCCTTAGCCTTGGCATCGTAATAGAGCGCCGTGTAAGTCTTGTCAGGGTCGAATTTCTCGATTTTCAGCACATCTCCCTGATAACGGTTCGACACGTCGAAGGATGTGGTGTAGAACGTCCCGTCCTTGAATATTGCCAGAACCTTGTCTTCAGGGCCGAACTCACCGAGGCTTATGCCACGGCCTTCGTCATTAAGTTTTTGAATGTCAGCATCGTACCATATTTCTTTGCCACCAATCGTGGAAACGCCTTTGGCCTTCAGCTGAATCTTGGAGATAGGATTTTTCGTGACAAGATTGCCTCTGGAACCCTTTCCCTTGATGGCCAAGGCAGAGAAATCATATTCAAGCTGAGTCTTCTTCAGCTTCGGCCTCGGACGGAGATATATTCTTACAGTCTCGGCCTCGCCATTGTGGTTGACGGTGAACCAGAGAATCTTAGAACCTTCCTCACCGGTCGTGATGTCATATTCCTTATCCCTCGTGACAGACGTTATTGCGAACCTCTTGGCATATGAGATGGAACTTTTGCCTGAGCGGTAAATCACGTTGTAAATGGTTCTGGTGTCGCCTCTATTGAACACACCCACGTACAACAGGTCTTTTTCGAAAAATGCCTTGTCGGTAACTTTCGTGATGCGGTATTTTCCATCCCTTCCGATGACGATGATCTCCGAAAGATCCGAGCAGTCGCATACGTACACTCCGTTGTCGTCCTTCTTCATGCCTATTCCCACGAAGCCCTCTTCGTAGTTGGCGTAAAGCTTGGCATTGTTGCTGACGACTTTCGTCACGGCGATGCTCTCGAAGGCTGTTATTTCGGTTTGCCTCTTGAAAGGTTTGCCATACTTCTCTTTCAGCATTCTGAACCAGTCGATGGTGTATTCAGTGATGTGCTCGATGTTGTCTTTCACCTTCTCCATCTCGTCCTCGATGGTAGCAATGCGCTCGTCCATCGCCTTAGTGTCGAACTTGGAGATTTTGCGCACAGGTTTCTCTACCAGCTTAAAGATGTCGTCCATGACAATCTCGCGACGGAGCAGGTCTTGAAAGGTCTTCATTTGCTCGAACACGTCTTGCAGCTGCTCTTCCCACGATTTCTGATCCTGCTCAAGGATTTTATAGACTCGATTCTCGAAGAATATCCTTTCCAGAGAGTCGTAATGCCATTCGTCTTCAAGTTCACCGAGCCGGATTTCCAGCTGTCTCTTCAGAAGGTCTCTGGTGTGGTTGGTGTCGTAGATGAGTATGTCCTTGACCGAAAGGAACTGCGGCTTGTTGTCCACGATGACGCAAGCATTCGGGGCGATGTTGCATTCGCAGTCGGTGAATGCGTAAAGAGCATCTATGGTCTTGTCCGGAGACACGTCGTTCGGGAGGTGGATTATGATGTCCACCTTATCGGTGGTCATGTCTTCGATTTTCTTGACCTTGATTTTCCCCTTGTCCTTTGCCTTCAGGATGGAGTCTTTGATCATCTCAGAGGTCTTCCCATAAGGGATTTCCGTTATGGCGACAGTATTCTTGTCGATTTTATCGATTTTGGCGCGGACTTTCACGCTTCCGCCTCTGGCTCCGTCCTTGTAATTGCTGCAATCGGCATAGCCTCCGGTAGGGAAGTCAGGATAAATCGCGAAATCCTTGCCTTGGAGAATGTCTATTGAGGCATCAAGGAGTTCATTGAAATTGTGAGGCAATATTTTGGATGCCATTCCCACGGCAATTCCTTCCGTGCCTTGAGCCAGGAGAAGAGGAAATCGAACCGGAAGCTCGGTCGGCTCCTGATTGCGACCGTCGTAGGAGGTCATCCAGTTGGTGATTTTCGGGTCGAAGACCACTTCCTTCGCGAATTTGCTCAGTCGAGCTTCTATGTAACGAGGAGCGGCGTTGGAGTCGCCTGTCAATATATTGCCCCAGTTTCCTTGGCAGTCAATCAATAAACCTTTCTGTCCAAGCTGCACCAGTGCTCCGAGAATAGAAGCATCTCCATGCGGGTGGTACTGCATGGCCTGGCCGACGATGTTCGCTACCTTCGTGTAACTACCATCGTCCATCTTGTACATTGCATGCAGCACCCTTCTCTGAACAGGCTTCAGTCCGTCTACTATATGAGGAACGGCTCTTTGCAAGATTACATAAGAAGAATAGTCCAAGAACCAATCCTTGAACATTCCCGATAACTTATATCTCTTGCTGTCCGAGCCTAGAAGCTTGTCGTATTTGCCAGACGTTCCAGCAGAATCATCTAGCGGTTCCTCGTTCAATTCATCATCCTCTTGCTGCTGCATGTCGTCCCACTCGTCCGTTGCCATATTCCTAAACCTCTGTCCTTTAATATGATATATTGATATAACTTATTCCTCGTAACCGAATTTCCTCAGCTCTTTCTTATCTTCCCTCCAATCCGGATCAACTTTTACGAACACGGTAAGGTAAACTTTTTTTTGGAAAAAATCTTCCATCTCGTGCCTTGCTTCTGTCGCAGTTTTTTTTAAGGCAGAGCCACTCTTGCCTATGATTATTCCTTTCTGGGAATCTCTCAGGACGTAAATCACTGCGCTAATGTCATAGCGTTCCTCTCCTTCCTTGAAGGCCTCTATCTCTACCTGGCAGCTGTAAGGGATCTCTTCCTTATAATTCTCGAGAATGCGCTCCCTGAGAATCTCGGAAGCGAAAAATCTCATGTTCTTATCGGTGAACTGATCCTTGTCGAACCAAGGTGGAGCTACAGGAAGCTTGCTGACGACTGCGTTCAGCACGCTGTCCAAGTTGAATTTCTCCTTGGCGGAGATTGGAATCACTAGTGCCGACGGCAGAGTTTTCTGCCAGAAAGAGATCAGCTCCATCACTTTCTGCTGATCGCTCAGGTCGATTTTGTTGATCGCCACGACGATGGGGCATTCAAGTTTCTGGAGCTTCTCTATGTATTCTTTGTTTTTTTCCGGTTTCTCTACGACATCGGTTACGTAAAGTATTATGTCAGCGTCCCCGATTGCTGTGTCCACGAAAGACATCATGTCTCTTTGGAGCCTGTAGGCAGGCTTCAGCATGCCGGGAGTATCTGAATACACTATCTGGTAGTCGTCGGTGTTCACGATGCCCATTATCCTGTGCCTTGTGGTCTGAGCCTTGGCCGTGACAATGGACAATTTCTCGCCGACGAGAGCATTCATCAGCGTGGATTTGCCCACATTTGGGTTCCCGATGATGTTTACGAAACCAGCCCGATGCTGCTCATTAGACATAAGCACCCATCTTCAAGATGTTCACCTCGCCTTCGCTGAGGTATCTCCACTCTCCTTTCTTCAAGCCTTTCTTCGTCAGGCCGGCGAAATAAACCCTGTCAAGAGCTTTCACTTCGTAACCGAGAGTCTCGAATATTCTGCGGACGATGCGGTTTTTCCCAGAGTGAATTTCTATTCCGAGCCTTCTGTGGTCATCTGCATCGATATATTCAAGTTCATCAGCCTTTACGTTGCCGTCGCTTAAGTCTACGCCTTCGCCCAATATTTTCTCCTTGTCGGCATCTTCGAGAGGCTTGTCGAGGATGACCTGATAAATCTTCTTCTTATTGTATTGAGGATGAGTGAGCTGCTCGGCGATTTCTCCGTCGTTGGTGAACATCAGCACGCCAGTCGTGTTTTTATCAAGGCGCCCCACTGGGAACACGCGGGTCTTGCAACCTCTCAGCAGGTCCATTACAGTCTTTTCTGCGTGAGGATCGCTTGCGCTTGTGACGAAGCCTTTTGGCTTGTTCATCACGATATAGACTTTCTGCTCGCCTTTGAGCAGCTCGCCGTTGAATTTAATTTCGTCTTTCAGGACGTTGACCTTCGTGCCAAGCTCGGTGACGACTTCTCCGTTGACGGTTACTACGCCTGCCTGAATGAAGTTATCGGCTTCTCGACGGGAGCATATTCCTGAATTCGCGATGTACTTATTCAGACGGATTTCCTCTTTTATAGGTGTCTTTACGATGTCGTTATCTGATAATTCAGCGCTCTCTGAAATCTGAGGCTTCGTAGAGAGCATCTGATTGATGCCAGCTTCATCGGCAGCCGTGAAATAAGCCTCGTTTCTGTTGCCCGGCCTTCTTCCAGCTGGCCTTCCTGGCTTGCTGAAGCGAGAGCCTGGCCTGCTTGCTCCGTAGCCCCTGTTCTGGGAATATGGCTTCCTGACATATTGCCTTCTCTCTCCGTTCTCGCCATCAGTTGATGGCCTTCTTGAGTATCCGTTGTCTCCGTAGCTGCGAGAGTTGTCCCCATAGCTACGAGTATTGTCTCCGTAGCTGCGCCTCTGGCCATAGCTAGGGCGATTCGAAGAGTAGCCAGGGCGATTATTCCCATACCTTTGGCTTCCTCCTTCGTAACCGTCATCTTGTCTAGGGCCGTAGCTTCTTCGAGGAGCAGAGTGGTCGCCGTAACTGCGATTGTTTCCATAGCTTCTGCGCTGTCCGTAGTTGTCGTCTCTATTGTAGCTAGGGCGGCTGCTGCGATAGCCGGAGTGGTCATCTCCATAGTTGGAGCGTCTTTCCCCATAGCTTGAACGTCTTTCCCCGTAGGAAGAACGCCTTTCGCCGTAATTTCCATGTGACTCGCGTGAAGATTCCATAGCTTGATCCGAGACTTTCTCGGCAGTTACTTTTCTTCTATGCCTTAGTTTTCTTCCTTCTGAAGAATAGCCCGCCTGGGCCTGCCCGCCAGACGCGTAATCCCTACGCTCCTGGCTTCCGTTGTTTTCATTAATGATTTCTTCCATGATGTTTGTGAATGGATTTGGCTCACGCCAAGTGTGAATAAATAAATGATAATTACTTGAGTTTAAAAATATATGTTATAGTTCCTTGCTGTAGGGCTGGTGCATCCATGCTCTGATTGAAGTGCGCTTTCATGGCAGCGGCTCTCGCAGCTGCCCAGAGAGACTTATCAGTAACGGTAGTTCCTTGCCCGCCAGCTATAGCTTTTTGTACGTTTCCATAGTTGTCCACCCATATGTCAACAACTACGATTCCTTCGTTTTGAACTGAATATGATGGCTTTGGAAGTGCTCCGAGCGTGGAACGCCCTTTCAGATGGGCATTTGGAGCGCCCTCGGCTTTTCCCACGGCTGTGTTACCCTTCGGGTGGCCGGCTTTATAAGTGGCGCTGCTCTCTTCTGCCCCGTGAGGAGCGAGGGACGAATCTTTCTTGCTCATGCCCGGGAATAGCGCATTCTGGTTTATTTCTTCCTTCGGAGCAGGCACTTCTACGTCGCCATGCTCGTCAGGCTTAGCGATAGCCGTCTTATTTTCTTTTTGCGAGATTGCCGGAGACTCGCTTCTCTGGATGAGTTCTATAGGTTTTGTGCGATCGACTTCTTCAGCCTGAGGCTGTCTTCCAAAAGTCTGCCGCCTGACAGGCTGCTCTTCCTCCTGGAAGTCTATTACGAAAGTCTGCTCTTGGGGCGGAGGGTAGATGTACTTAAGCCCGGAGAACACGAAGAGCAGGCAAGCCAAGACGTGGACGGCGACCGTAAGCACGATTCCCGTCACAGTCGAGACCTTCGACTCTTTTTCTCTTTCTCTAAGGTAAGGTTTCATCACTCCGGCTGCGTGGCCAGTATTACTTTATAATGGTTTCGTTTCGCAATATTCATCACTGCGACGACCTCTTTGATGGGAACGCTTTCATCGGCGTAAATCGAGAAAGTCGGGTCATCCTGATCCTGAAGCATGGAGACTATGCCGTCTTCAAGGTCGACGAACGGGGTCGGAGTCTCGTTGCCGTTGAGGTGATATGTGTAGGTGTCGTTCCCCCAATCCTTAATGGACACGGTCATAGCCGGCTTTGCAGAAACCTGTCCGGTGCTCTTCGGCAGCAACAGCTTCAGCGCATTCGGATTCACGAGCGTGGAGGTGATCAGGAAAAAGATGAGCAGCAGGAACACGAGGTCAGTCATCGAAGACATTGCCGTGTCCGACAGCACCTTTGTAGATCTTTTGAACATTTCTACTTCTCCTCCTCGTTGTCTGCCGGCTCGTGCAGAAGATCCATGAAATCAATCGTAGCGCTTTCCATCTTAAGCATCACGTCCGAAATTCTGGCGGTAAGGTAGTTGTATCCGAAATAAGCCAGGATGCCGACGATAAGACCGCCTACGGTCGTAATCATTGCGGTGTAAATGCCGCTGGAAAGCAAAGATATGTCAACGTTGTTGCCAGCATTGGACATATTGAAGAAAGCCTGAACCATTCCCAGCACGGTGCCGAGGAATCCTATCATAGGAGAACCTCCCGCAATGGTGGCCAGGGTAGGAAGCCCTTTCTCAAGCCTTGCGATCTCCACGTTTCCCGTGTTCTCGACGGCTGTCTGAATGTCCGAAAGCGGCCTTCCGAGTCTTTCTATGCCCTTCTCGATCAGGCGGGCGACTGGTGAATCGAATTTGTCGCAAAGGGAAATGGCTGACTTAATCTTACCTTCATGAATATAATCCCTTATGTCTCTCATGAAGTTCTTGTCAATCTGCGTCGCTTTGTGCAAAAGCCACCATTTCTTCCCGAATATGTAGATAGCTATGATTGAGAGTGCCAGGAGAACCAGCATCAGCCACCCTCCTTTGGCTGCCATCTGAATCAAAGAGAATGATTGCTCAACTTGCTGAGGAACAACTTCGGAAGCTGCCCCAACCGCGGGGGCTACCGCATTTGAAAGAGAATCGGCGGCATCGGCTGCGGCCATATCCAGGCCAGCGGCCTGTAGTAATTGGAACAACATAATTATTACGTACGTTTTTTTAATTTCTAATCCACGGCGCAGTCGTGCATATTTCACGCCGAAACGGTGCAAAAATACGAAATTTTTATTAATATTTTATTCCGCAGAGAAAAAGCGCGTGGCCCGGGACGGATTCTCCAGCATCGGAGCGAGTCCCACCTTGCAGAAGCTTGTCAATCCATTGCGCATCCTGTTTGCCGCGACCCACGTCGATTAGCGTCCCGACCGCGGCCCGCACCATATTCCTTAAGAATCTGTCGGCCTTGATCGTGAACATCAGATAGTCGCCATCCTCGGCAGGGTAGCCCATTATCCTGACGTGGCTTGGAGAATAGCTTTCCCATACGGCCTTCGTCACCGTGCAGACAGAGGTCTTGTTGTCCGAGCCTATCTTCTGGAAGCATTTGAAATCATGCCTGCCGAGAAGTTTCGAGGCGGCCTCATTCATCTTTCCGACATCCAGCCCATAGCCGCAGAACCATGAGTACTTTCTGACGAAGGGATCTTTCTTCCTATGCAGGAAATATCTGTATTCCCGTTCCACCGCGTCGAACCTTGCATGGAATCCGGAATCGGCCTCTGAGACGCTGTGAACCTTGATTTCTTGCGGTAATATGGCATTTAATTTGTAGGCTAAGAGACCTGCGTCAAGGTTATCGGAAAGGCTGTCGAAATGAGCCACGTACGTGATTGCGTTCACCTTCGCATCAGTCCTGCCAGCTCCGGTGACGATTATGCTTTCGTTCAAGAGTGTCGATAAGGATTTTTGCAGGCACTCTTGGATGGTCGGCGTGCCTGGCTGGACCTGCCAGCCGGCGAAAGAAGAGCCATCGTAAGATAGAATGACCTTGTAGCGCATTGAAATGAAGATTATGCAGTTGCAAAAATATTAAAATTTATGATATATGGAAAGCGTTAACATCAAAGAACTGAACGACAGGATTCAGCAGGAGAGCGCTTTCGTCGACATGCTGACCATGGAAATGGGCAAGGTGATCGTCGGGCAAAAATCTCTCGTGGAAAATCTGCTGATTGGATTGCTGGCTAACGGGCACATCCTGCTCGAAGGTGTCCCTGGACTGGCGAAAACATTGGCGATCAGCACATTGTCTCAGGCCATAGATGCTAAATTCAGCCGGATTCAGTTCACTCCGGATCTGCTGCCTGCGGATCTGATAGGCACAATGATATATTCCCAGAAGAATGAAAGCTTCGAAGTGCATAAGGGGCCTGTTTTCGCCAATTTCGTGCTGGCCGATGAAATCAACAGAAGCCCGGCGAAGGTGCAGAGCGCCCTTCTCGAGGCAATGCAGGAGAGGCAAGTGACTATCGGCGACCAGACATTCAAGCTCCCCGAGCCTTTCCTTGTTATGGCTACCCAGAACCCTATCGAGCAGGAAGGTACATACCCGCTGCCGGAGGCTCAGGTCGATCGTTTCATGCTGAAGGTTGTTGTCGGCTATCCTAATAAGGAGGAAGAGAAGGAAATCATCAGGATGAACAATTCCGGTGCGTTCCCTCATGCGAATCCTGTCGTGAAGCCAGACGACATAATCAGGGCGCGAGAGGTCGTGAGGGAAGTTTATATGGATGAGAAAATAGAAAGATACATAGTCGACATAGTTTATGCGACCAGGACGCCTCAGGATTATGGCTTGGGAGACCTTAAGGACCTTATTTCCTTCGGCTGCTCTCCGCGCGCCAGCATTTCTTTGGCTAGGGCCGCCAAGGCCTATGCATTCATTAAGAGAAGGGGTTATGTGATTCCGGAAGACGTCAGGGCTGTCTGCAACGAGGTCCTTCGTCACAGGATTGGCCTGACCTACGAGGCAGAGGCAGAGAATGTGACTACGGAAGACATCATAGCAAAAGTCATAAACGCGGTGATTGTGCCGTAAACGAATATGCCAGAGAATTCCTCAGCTAATGATCTATTACGTAAAGTCAGGAAGATAGAGATCCGTACCAGGGCTCTGTCGCACCAGATTTTTGCAGGCGAGTACCATAGCGCCTTCAAAGGTCGTGGAATGGCTTTCAGCGAAGTTCGCGAGTACCAGTACGGCGACGATCCCCGTTCCATGGACTGGAACGTGACCGCCCGCCTGAGGTCTCCTTACGTCAAGGTCTACGAGGAGGAAAGAGAGATGACCGTAGTCCTGCTAATCGACATCAGCCGTTCGGGGCTCTTTGGGACTGCCGAGATGACTAAGAAAGATCTGATAGCAGAGATTGCTGCAGTGCTAAGTTTTTCTGCCATAATCAATAACGATAAAGTGGGCGCATTGTTCTTCAGCGATAAAATCGAGGAGTTCATTCCGCCAAAGAAAGGCCGAAGCCATCTGCTGCACATAATCAGGGAAATAATCGAGCTGAAGCCAGAGTCGAACGGCACCGACATAAGCGAGGCTCTGCGGTTCCTGACCAATGGAATCAAGAAAAAATGCACAGCTTTCGTGCTTTCTGACATGTTGGACGTGGACAGGAACGGAACTCCTCGTTATGAGGAGGCGCTGAAGATCGCGAGAAACAGGCACGACGTGTCCGTCATCAAGGTTCATGACCCTAGGGAGCAGACTATTCCTTCAATGGGCATAGTCAATATAAAGGATTCCGAGACAGGAGAGTCTGCGCTCGTGAACACTTCCAGCCGGAGAGTGAGGGCTGGTTTCTCGAAATGGTTCCAAATGGTCGATGAGAGAGAAAGAAAGCTGTTCAATAAGTATCAGATAGACTCCGTGGACATAGCTACGGATCAGGACTATGTGAAAGGGTTGATGACGTTTTTCGGGAGGAGGTAGAAATGAAAAAATTAGCAGTCGGAATATTCATCATTTCGTTTTCTGCCTTTGGGCTTTTCGCTCAGGGGCAGGCTCCTGATTCAGTGGCTGCGACGGACGCCCCGAAGTCGAAGGGGATGGTAATTCGTTCGGAGGATTCTTTCGTGGAACCGCTTCAGAAAAGGGATTCCATACTCATAGCGGATCAGCTCAGGTACGGCTTCCACATGAAAAAAGTTGCTGAGGGCACTCAGCTGGCTCTTCCTGATTTCTCCAAGGGATTCATGGACAGCGTTGAGGTTCTTAGCCCTTGGCTGGCCGACACAGTGAGAGTTTACGGTGGAAAGAACGAGAAAAAGGCATTCGACATCGATGTGTCCATGATTATCACATCTTTCGAAGAGGGGAAGCATGAGCTTCTTCCGCTTTCCGTCGTGAGGACAGTTACAGGTTCCGACAGAATTGACACGCTGGTCTTCGCTCCTCAGACCATAGACGTGAAGACAATGCCAGTGGACACCACCACTTATAAGATCCACGACATAAAGGGACAGATAAAATACCCACTGACGTTTGCAGAGATATTGCCTTATATTTTAGGAATATGGGGCATTGCGATCATCGGAATATTAATATGGGCTCTTCTTTCCAGGAAGAAGAAAGAGTCGGAGACCCCTGCGATCAAAGAGCCGGCTCACGTGATTGCCCTCAGGAAGCTTGACCATTACAGGGGAGACCAGTATTGGGTGCCTGAAAAGCAGAAAATATTCTATTCAGGCATTACTGATGCCCTTCGTGAATATATTTCCTCTCGTTACAGCATAGATGCCATGGAGATGACCTCTGGCGAACTGTTCCGGGATTTGAAGTCTACCGACATCCCTGCCGACTTGCAGTCAGAGATGAAAAATCTTTTCGAGACTGCCGACTACGTGAAATTCGCAAAGGCTATGGCCTCTGACGATGAAAATTCAAAGGCACTGCCACTTGCAGTAAGGTTCGTCACTACAACTTATCAGGAACAGCTTAATGAAGAATCTAAAGCTAAGGAGGAAAAGGCTGCCAAGGGGGACGAGAATAAGGAGAAAGGAGGGGTGAACAATGTACTTTGAATATCCTGCATTGCTCTGGCTGCTTGTCCTTCCTCTCCTGCTGATCGTTCATTACGTTTACATGGAGCTCAAGGGCCGGAACCCGCATCTTCGAGTCTCGAATGCCATTCCATGGAAGCAGGAAAAGAACACAGTTCTTAATATCATCAGGCATATGCCGTTCGTTTTAAGAATTGTTGCTTTGTCTCTGATAATCATCGCTATCGCTCGGCCTCGTTCATCCACGAAATTGGACAAGGTGCAGTCTGAAGGCATAGACATAATGCTCACCATGGATGTGTCTACGAGCATGCTGGCGAGGGATTTCACTCCGGACAGGATTTCCGCCGCCAAGGATATCGCCATCGAGTTCATCGCCCAGAGGCCTTCAGACCGAATGGGAATAGTTGTGTTCGCAGGCGAAAGCTACACTCAGTGCCCGCTCACTACCGACAGAGCTACCCTAATCAATCTGATGAAAGAAGTCAGCACAAATCTTCTCGAGGATGGGACTGCGATCGGTAATGGCCTGGCGACGGCTGTCGCAAGGCTGAAAGACTCTGACGCAAAAAGCCGCGTGATAATTTTGCTGACCGATGGCGTGAATAACAGCGGAGAAATAGCTCCAGAGACTGCCGCTGACATCGCGAAAACCTACGGCATAAGGGTTTATGCCATAGGCATCGGGGCGAACGGAGAGGCTCCTTATCCTGTGATGACACCATGGGGCGTTGACATTCAGAAAGTTAAGGTGGAAATTGATGAGCAGTTGCTCACCAATATCGCAAATGAAACTGGCGGGAGGTATTTCAGGGCTACCGATAACACCAAACTCGCTGAAATATATTCAGAGATAGGCAAGATGGAGAAGACTCGAACCACGATTGACAGTTTCCCTGTGTATAAAGAACTGTTCTTGGGCTATGCAGTCGCCGCCCTCATTTGCCTTATGCTTGAACTTTTGTTGAACGTCTTTGTAATCAGGAGGCTGCCGTGATCATATTCGCAAATTATCAATTCCTGTGGCTTCTGCTGCTGATCCCGCTTTTCTTCGTGTTCCAGATCGT
>Ga0256404_1006980_pt1 | contig 18191 bp, 31 predicted proteins | sample RumenRJG_01DNA_FD_185990 | JGI IMG/M metagenome (GOLD analysis project Ga0256404, IMG submission 185990) | Bovine rumen microbial communities from Lethbridge, Alberta, Canada - RJG_01 | ecosystem: Host-associated > Mammals > Digestive system > Stomach > Rumen | place: Canada: Alberta | collected...
TTACCATCTTTTTTTACATCAAGTGTTTTTGCATATGCCTCTGGTTCTTTTCCATCTCCTGTTCCACTTGTTGCCTCTTGCTCTGTTCTTGCTGTCCAACCTCTTCTTAATGTCCCTCCATTGTATACTACATATGGTTTTCCATTATTATCAACTTCTGATATAGACTGCCCTACTGGTGTTTGTGGAATAACTAATGCTAGTAAATCCCTTGCAATTTCTTTTGATAAATCTTTATAAAATTTATCTAATTGACTTTGTTCAGATACTTTTTCTAATTTATCTCTAAATTTTTTAAGTTCACTGAAATCAAATCCACTTGCCATATTATGCCCAGTCTTTCCACACTTCAAGCATTATCTCTTGATGTGTATCATAAATTGCAGGAACTCCACTATTTTTATATATCGTTGAAATATTATTTTTACTAATTACTAATTTACTTCCTGGCTCTATTTTATATTCTGGAGAAAGAAATAATTTAATAATTTGAGAAGTCTTTGATTCTTTGTCAGTCTCATCATTTTTAGATATATTTGAGAATGATACTTTGCAAGGTATATTAGATAAAATAGTGCTTTCTTCCATTTTAGTAATACCATTTATTTTATTTGGTTTTAATATTTTTACATCACAGGTTGAATCGTATGTTTTTTCAAGTGCTTTTTTCATTGCTAATTGATAATTATTCAATTTTTCTACCTCCTCAATCTACGGTGTCTATTTAAATCACTTTTATATTTATTTACTAAAATGTCCTCGCTAAAATTAACACTTCCAGTGTTGTAAGTAACACCATTTATTTCTATTTGTGAAGATGTATCAGTAAATGTCGTTGTAGTATCTCCTTCTTGAAGGCTTTTTATCTTGAATTTATTATTTTTTTCTTCAACTTCTTCATCTGTTAAAACAAACATTTCATCATATTTGTTTAGATACCAATAATCCTTTACCATTTTAATAAATGTAGTATATAATCCATCTGGTACTTTATTTTGATGAATATAGTCTAAAATAATAATTATTACATCCTTAAATGTATATTTTAATTGATTTAATGCACTATCTTTCTTATCAGAGTCTTCAATTTTACTAATTTTCAACTCTACCTGTAATCTTGATAGCACCTCTTTTAAATCAAATAAACATTTGTGTATTAATTCGTTATAACTTTCTTCATTCATTATAAACACCTACTCTCCATCTGGATTTTGGCTATTATCTCCAATTTGACCTAAGACATTTGTACCTTTTTTAGTTTCTTCAATTTTTGCAATTAAAGTTTCTTTTTTCATATTGTGAACATTTTTTATTCCCAATTTTTTAGCTGTATCCCTTAATGCCTCAAGTTCTTCATCGGAAGTTTCATCTTCTTTTGAAATATCATTTGTTGTTTCTTCTTCTGGTGTTTCTTTCTCGTTTGGAGTATTATCTGACATTTCCTCACTAGGAGTTTCATTTTCTTTTGAAATATCTGTTTCAGTTTTTTCGATAACATCTAAATAGTCTTTATATTCAGTATATGTTTTTTCATCGACTATTTCTGTATCATCTTTAAAATGCCATACACCATTAAGTTTTACAGCTATTCCTTTTACTTTTACCTTATACATTTTTATACCTCCATTTATTAAAATTGATAAGGGATTTATTTAAAATCCCTTATTTTATTGTTACATCTGCTTGGAATACATCATCAGCACAGTTGAATGCTGGTAATACAGTAGCAACGGCTTTTTCCCATGTAGAAACAGGATCTGTTCCTTCTTCATAGATGCAAGCAAATATTTTTCCTACAGATTTTGTATCTACAGATGGATCTCTTTGAAGTCTAATTTCTTCTGCTGTTGGTCCATATATTGTTTGGCCTAAAGTTTCGCTTGGTAACATAACAAATTTTCCTTCTGGGAAGTATCTATATTTTGTATATGTTCCATTAGCTTCTAATTTTCTATATTTTCTATCATATGTATAAATTTTTGGTAATCCTAGACTTTCCAAATATGTGTTTAATTCTCCTGTAGTTGCAATTCTTGTACTTGTTTTTCCAAATAAAGCACTTTTTACATTATCATTTGCTAATATTTTAGCAAGAATTGAATTTGAAGTTATTGCTCTTGTTGGTTTCTCATCCATTGTATTTACCCATGCCATAATGTCTCCTATTGGATCTGCTTTTGTACTATCACTCCAATTTATAGTTGCTTTATGTTCATCAGGTACACCATAATCTATTGATGCTGTCAATCCATTTTCATTAAGTATAATCTTACCACTAGAAATTACATCCATTCTCATTTTTTCTGCTCTTGCTCTTATTGATTCAACTAAATTATCAATATCGTTATATACTGATTTCATTAAATATTCTCTTTCAGCATCATTTCTTGGACTTTCTAATGCAATTATTTCTTTTTCTTTTAATTGCATCTTTCTTTTAACCAAAGCAAGTTCAATTGTTTTCTTTTGTGCTTCTCTTTGTCCAATTTCAGATTCTGTATCGAATCCATGAACAGAAGCAATTACTGGAGTTCTGCTTTCATTTGTTAGCATATCAAACTCCAAACTTTGTTTTTTAACTTCTGGGAATAGTTCTTCTCCCATCATTGCTGGATATTTTCTTTCTTTTAAATAATTTAATATCTCTTTTTGACTAAATAACTCTAATACTGTTTTCTTACCCATAATTATTACACTCCTTTTTTTATTTTTTCACAAAAAAGTAATAGGCAATGCCTATTATCTAAATTTAATACCTGTCATTGTTGCTTTGTCTGTATCACTAATAGTTTCAGGTAATCTTGATTCAATTACATAACCTTCAACCATTACTGCTCCTGGTTGTGGTCCGTGAGTTACATCAACATTAGCAAAAACTAATCCTACAGCTTTTCCATCTTTCTTGTATACTGTACCAGCTTGTACTATTTTTTTACCATTTTCATCTGCTGTAACTCCTTCATCACTAATTTGCTCTGTAAAATTTTGAAATTTACTAGATGCTAGAAAGTTTTTTTCTGCAACTTCTTCTTTACTTACATACATAATTCTTACCTCCTATAATTTAATTAAAAAATTGACTTTTTGTTTCTTGGCTTTCTTCTTTATTAGCCTCTTTTGCGAAGTTAATTGCTTCGCTTACTTCTTTACCATCATCGCCTTTTCCACCATCACTATCTGGATTTGCTGGACTAGCTCCTTCAGCTTTAGAACTGAAGAAATGTGGTACATCTTTCTTTAAAGTATCTAATTGTTCTTTTAGACCAATAATACTTTTTTGGTCATCAGAAATTTTTAAAGTGCTTTTATCTAATAATGTTTCAAATGCTTTTCTTGTTTTTTCATCAGATAATACTTTATTATCATCTAATGCTTTTGAAAGAATTCCATTAAAAATGTATTCTTCTCTTTCACGTTTTGCATTATCTTCAATTTCTTTGACCTGTTTGTTATATTCGTCTTTGGTAATTGAGTTTTTTTGATAATCTTGGATTGTTTTATCTTTTTCTGTTTTTTCTTTTTCAAGGACTTTCTTTTCATTTTCCAATGTAGCTTTTTCTGCTTTTAATGTTGCATTTTCAGTTTGCAATGCTGAAATATCCTTTCCATTTTCTGCAAAAACAAATTGTATTTGTTCATCTGTCAATCCTTGTTTTTTTAAATCCTCAGTTTTCATATGACTCCCTTCATTACAACACTTTAATAATTAAGCTTTTTAAGGAAGTTCTCCATCTTCCATTATTAAAATATCGTGAGGCAATTTTTAGGTCTACCCCTTGACCAATTTTTATATATAAAAAATAGACACCTGTAAAAAGTGTCTATTTGTTTATAACTTATTTATTATATGCTTTTATTTATTGTTATTGTATATTTCATCATACACTACTTCCAGTTCTTTAAATTCTGCAAGTGGCTCATCATTTTTATCAACATGACTTGTCATTTCATCATCAATTTCAATTAACAAGTCTTTTACATTTTCAAAATCTTTATAATCTATTTTGTATTTTTTTAATATTTCTTTTTGTTTATCGGTTATTTTTATCATAATTCTACCTCCATTATTGTGGATTAACTTGTATCAAATTCCCTGTTTTTGGATTAATTGACACAATACATTTTTTGCCATATATTTTTAGTGAATCGTTTCTTTTTGATTTTACAATGTTAGTTGAAGTAAGTAAAGTTTCTTTTGTATCTTCTATATTAACCCCACTTCTTAATTCACCTTTTTCTGGAAATGCACTACTTCCAAATGTTCTATCAATAAAATGTAACGAGTGTGACTTAACTTCTAATCCATTTGCTAATTCTATTCCATTTAATTCACTATCTAATTTTTTATTATAATCTTTATATAAATTAAAATCTACAAGTGGATTTAAATCACCATTTTCTATTGCAGTATCATAGTGTTTCTTTAATCCATAATTTGCTTTTAATTCTTTCCATTTTCCACTAACATTATTATACTTCAATTCTTGAAATTTATCAAGTGAATTAGGAACTTCTTCGCCTAATACATTTCTATATCTTTGCCATTGGTCAAAATCATTTGAATGGTTTTGAGCACTTTTCCTTGTAAAATCATAGGCTTTCTTTTTAGCTTCATTGTTGTCAATATATTGTTCTTTCCATTGTTTATATGTTAGATTACTTGGAATTGTATATGTTTTACCTGTCTCTGGATCTCTTGCACTTCTAAAACCTTTTTTATATAATCTTTCTACATAAGGTGCTGTTGTTGTTCTACACCATGGATGAAATGGTGGAGCTGTTTCTCCAACTTTAAATTCATCCTCGTTGCATATCTTTCCATCCAGTTCCTGACATATTTCAGATGTTCTTGAATCCAAAGTAGCAACTAAAATATATTTTTTTACATCTAAATCATCAAAGCATTCCTTTCTTGCATTTTCACTAAAAAAAGCAGATTCAGTCATAACTAATCTTGCTGCTTTATTTTTACCAATGCGAAATACATCATCTACTTTCTTTATAATTTTTGTATTGTCTTCTCCTAAAATTATTGACCTTGTTAAATCTTTTTGGAGAATATCTATTAATGCTTTTTTATTTTTCCATATTCTATCAGAAAATGTTAAATTATCAGTAGTCCATGGTTTGTTTATTAAAGTATTTATAACATCAAGGTTTAATGAAGACATATTAAAAGCAACTCCAACACCTTTTTGTATTTCATATGCTGTTCTATAATATGAATCTTGATATTGATTTAAAATAAAGTCTTCTGTGCTTTTCTGTTCTTCATTTGACAATTTTTCAATTTGTTGTTGTATTTGTATTTCAAGAGCTTCTAATCTTGCTATATGTGCTTTTGAACTTGCATTTATTAACTGTTTCTCCCAAATTAAATCAGTTCCATTTTCACGACCATATTTGATATAGTCATTTACATCCCATTTTAATTCTTTGAGTTCCTTACTATTTAATAGTTTTTTTGCTTCTTCCAATGTAATGTTTCCATTGTTTTTAGCAAATTTTAATAGCCAGTCATTTATTTGCTTTTGTACTGTTAATAATGCTCTATCATATTGTTCCTGCAATTCTTTAACATATTGGATTTCATTTTGTACTTCTGCTTTTTTTAATTCAATGGTTCTATTTTTCCAATATTCAATATCAGATTCATTTATTTTATCACTTAACATTATTTACCACCATTATCTTTATTATTTTGGTTTGATGTTTTATTTTGTGGCATAACCTTTAAATATTGGTTATCTAGTTCTTGTTGCTCTTTCCTTTTTTCAGTCTCTATTTGTTTCATTTCATCCTCAACATTAGTAACATATGGATGTCTTGAAAGTATAGTTTTCTTACTAATAATATCAACTGAATTTTGACAATTTTGAATTAGCTCTTGTTCGTTTACTGTCATTGTTTTGTTAAACACAAATTCTACTTGTTTGTCAGAATAATTTTTATGATTTACTGCATTCACCCAATAATTATAGAAAAACATAAAATATTCCAGACTGCTTTGAAACTCAGTTTCAATGTTGCTACAATCTAAGTCCAAATCTGCATATAATTGTTTTAATGCAACACCAGATACTTGTGTACCAAATTTATCACTTTGTGTATCAACACATGAGCCTCCTTCATAAATATCTTTTCTTAATTGTTCTATAAATGTTTTAAATGCATCTATATTTAAATCAACTGCTTTTCTTTCATATTTTCCACCTTCTTCAAGAAATACAGTATTGTATGTTGCTAAATTTTTTTGAAATACTCCTGCATCATCTTGATAATTTTCAACTACATTTACACCATCGGGTGCTTCATATATATTATCTGCAGTTCGTGAATTTAATTCATCATAACAATCAATTAAACTTTTTAATAAATGAATTAAAGGCATTTCATCTTCATTGTATTTGAAATATACAAATGGAATTTTATCCCACAACATTTTTTGACCATTTAGCATAAAATGTGCAAATATTGATGTTCCTTCATTATCGTTTTTTATAAAATATTTCTCGTTTTTTTCAGCTACTTCTACATCTTCAATTAAACTTGAACCATCATAAACATAATATCTAACACCATCTAAATCCCAATATTCTACTTTTGTAATGGTCTTTTTTTCATTTTCACTAATGTATTCAATAACATCATAAAACATAATAATTGCATCTAAAATTTCATGTTCTTCATCTTGCCACATTGGAACTATTCTCGAAGCATATCTCAATCTTGCTTTTAAATCTCCAGTTTCATCTATAAAAACTTGCCACCATGCAATTCCTCTTTTTACCGCTTCTTTTAATGTATTTTTTAATTTTTTGTGTGTTTTGTTATTAAATATCTTATTTAATTCTTCTTGATAATCCTTATCTTCTTCTTGACCATTTTCTATAATTTGCTTGATTGTTGGCTTTTTTCTTAATAGATATCCTGCTTTTTGATTAATCATTTTATAAATAAATGGATGTTTTAGTTGATAGTTTTTAGCATGAGGTGCAATAGTTTCAAGACCATCTTTATCGATATAAGTCCTTGACATATCTTTTATGTCTCCATTATTTTTGAAATATCTGCTTCCAACTTGCATTTCTTTATATTCTGCAGAATCTTTAAATTCAGTTATCTGCTGATCTATGAATTTTGAAAGTGACATTCCATTTCTTGCACCTTCTTCAATTATTGTTTTAACTCTATCTAATTCAGTAATATACATTTTTAACTCTCCTCTATCTAGTAAAATAAACTCCTCTCCTCTTATTTGGAAATAGAGTTTGTAATATATATCTTAATGAATCCATTGCGTGGTCATTTTGTTTTACTGGCTTGTCCTCTCCTCTTTCCTGTGCCTTTGTATCCCAAATATATTCATAGAATTCTTTAATTAGATTTGGACAATTTTCCTTAACAATATGTATTCTTTCTTCATCTAGCCATTGTAAAACAAGGTTAATTCCATCAATTACAGCATTATCTGCCTCTTTAACTGGTATTTTATTTTGCTTAAATAAATTTATAAGCGATGTTGCACTTGGATCAATAATTATTTTTCTTACATCAATTCCTTCTGTAAATTTTTTATAATCTTTTAAAAACAATTCATCAGTTTTTGTGATTTTTTCCTCTGTCCCATGACTATTCTTCTTTACTCCAACATTGTAATATTCATTTAAAATCCATATATGAGGTTTCCCATCTATGTATTTTATTCCACATAATAAAAAGACCTGTGGATTTGTAATTCCATAGTCTGAAGTAACATAGAAATAATCAAATTTACTTGGAATATCACTCTTTTGAATACAGTGTTTCTTTTCATCAAAATTAGGATATATAACACCTTCTGCTAATACCCATAATCCTAATATATATCTTTGAAAGAAAACACCTACAAACATTTTCTTATATCTTTCCTTTACCTCAGGTGACAAACTTAAATTATCATCCATAGTAAAGTGCAGATGTAATAAATTCTTTTCATCAGATTTATCTATCCAATTTACTTTAAACCAATGATTTGGTCCTTCTGGATTGCAATTAAACCAATATTTACTTCCTTCAACTGAGCATCTTGCAATAACTTGATTTACAAAACTTTCTGGCATTAGTGCAACTTCATCAAGAAATGCTCCTGCTGCTGTAATACCTTGTACTAGGTCTTGACTTCTTTCATCTTTTCCTCCAAATACATAAAAATAGTTAATGGTTTCATTTTTTGAAACTTCAACTAAATTATCTGTTCTTCTATCTTTTACTGTATAACCCTGGGCTTTTAACATTAGTTTTAACCAAAATAATACATTTCTTCTAAATGCTCCTACTGTTTTGCCAGCTAAAATAAAATTCTGTCCATTAAATGTCTGCATTGCCCATAAAGCATAGGATAATGACATACAAATTGTTTTTCCTGCTCTAACACTTCCATCACAGATGATGCCATCTTTATCTTTTACAGGGCTATTGGGTAGCCACCATGTTAATACCTTTTTCTGTTTTATACTGAACTTTTTGAATTGAAATAATGTTCCATTTCTTATTTTTTTTCGTAAAATTATGGCGTTTTTAGTAATACTTTTTCTTAATTTTTTTAATCTTTCATCAAAATCAATCATCATTCCATACCTCTTCGGTAGTGTTTTCCAATGCTTTTATGAAACTGTCATCGCTTATATTTTCTGGACTGCTACTTTCTTCCTTAGCTTCTTCTTTTTCCATTTTGATTAATTCTAATTCAAGTCGTTTATTGTCATTATCAATCTTATGATAGCTATCTATACATCTTCGTTTTGCCTCTGAAATTTTAGTTGATGCTTCTTCCAATCTATTCAAAAAATTCATTGTATTTTCTGCTGTTGTAATTGTTTTTGCCTCGTTGTTATTAAATGTTCCTTTTGTCATTGTTGATATTGTCATTTTACTGCCATTTTTTAACTCATCAATCTTTTTGTTAATTCTTATTTGCTTTATTGTTAATAACTTTATTTCTTGTAATAATTGCTGTTTTTCATTTTCAAAATCAAATTTAGTTAATAAGTTTTTTTCTTCATCAGTAAAATTATCATCGTATATTGTTTCATATGCACCTGTAACAAGAGCATTTTTGTTTCCTTTTTTTCCACCATGACCTTTACTGTTTTTGTTTTTCTTCATTGCATTACTTCTACTTTTATTGCCATTTCTTTTCCATTTTTTCTTACTTATTAAATTTTTTAATTCATTGTTTTTAATTCCATATTTTTCACATATTTCTTTATAATGAGCCCCTGCTACATAGTCCTTTTTTATTTTCTTTATTAACTTTTCATCATTAACCATGGTCTACACCTGCCTATCATTTATTGATTAGCACGGCTTCTTGATTCGTTAAATCTTCCCATCTCTTAACAATAACATCACAATATTTTGGATCCAATTCAGACATATAGCATATTCTTTTAGTTTGTTCTGCTGCAATTAAGGTTGAACCACTTCCACCAAATAAATCTAATATTATTTCATTTTCTTTACTTGAATTCTTTAATAAAAACGATAAAAGATCAATTGGTTTCATTGTAGGGTGCAAATCACTATTTTTAGGTCTTTCAAATTGTAAAATTGTTGTTAATGTTCTTTTATCAACAAAGTAATGTGCACTTCCTTCTTTCCAACCATAAAGTATAGGTTCATGTTGCCATTGATAATCTTGTCTGCCTAATACAAATCTATCTTTTTCCCATATCAGACATTCAGCAAGTTTGAATCCCGCTTCTTTAAATGCAGTTCTAAAATTTAACCCTTCTGTATCTGCGTGAAAAACATAAATTCCTCCTCCAGCTTTTAGTGAATTGTATAAATTTTCAAATGCTAACAATAAAAATTTATAAAATTTATCTTCCGACATATTGTCATTCTTTATTTTTCCTGCTGTTCCCTCATAATCAACATTATAAGGTGGATCTGTTATAACTAAATCTGCATATGTTCCATTCATAAGTTTTTTTACAGTATTGTCATCAGTTGCATCTCCACATATCAATCGGTGTTTTCCCAGTTGATATATGTCTCCTAATTTAGTTACAGGTTCATCTATTTCATTAAGTGCTGTTTCTAAATCAAAATCATCATCTTTGCTTCCTATCATGTCCCCAATCATATCATCAATTTCATCAAAAGAATAACCAGTTAAATCCATATCAAAATCTGAATCTTTTAATTCTTTTAGCAAAGCATCTAATTTTTCAATATCCCAATCGCCACTAATTTTATTAAGTGCAATGTTTAACGCTTTTTCTTTTGTTTTATCTAAATCAACCACTACACATTCAACTTCATTATATCCTAGTTCTTGCAATACTTTTAATCTTTGGTGTCCTCCAATTACTGTATAATCTTTATTTACAATCAAAGGACAAACATATCCAAAATTTTCAATGCTTCTTTTTATCTTTTTATATTCTTCATCATCAGGTTTTAAATCTTTTCTAGGATTATAAGTTGCTGGAATAAGTAGATTTATTTTTATTTTTTGAATATCCATAATTATTTCCTTTCCTTCAACTTATCTAGTAATTGTATTTGTATTTGTTGTGCTATTTTCATCATCATAATTGGTGGTACACTCATTCCACAAACATATTGAACACTCATTTCTAAAAAGTTATAATCTTGTGGAAATGTTTGAATTGTAATTATGTCTTTGTCACATATATAACCTGGAACATCAAATCTTAATGCTCTACCTCCACTTGCTGTTAATGTTACAGGTGTTTTATCATCTCTCAAATATGGCATATTATAACAACTTAGCTTTCCATTTTCAGTTCTTTTTATAGTGTCACTTAATTTAGTGTCACTTTGAATTCTTTTCTGCCATCTTTGAAATGTTTGTGTATTTTCATTTAATGGTATATATTCAGTGCTTTTTATTTCTCCATATTTTATTGGCTTTTCATTAAAAGATAATTTAATTGGATTAAAGTCATATTTTTCATTGGTTGCAATAAAGAACACCCTTTCTCGTCTTTGTGGTACTCCCATTAGAGCTGAATTTAATAAAAATATTTGCACATTGTACCCTATACGATTTAATTTTTTTATAATTAAATTGACATACCCTTTTGCATTTCCCTGTATAAGTCCTTTCACATTTTCTGCAACAATTATTTTAGGTTTTAATATTTTAGCTAAATCAATAAATTCAAAAAACAAGTCATCTAATATTTGACTTGCTTGACCTTCTCTAAATTTTTTCTTTTTGCCCCAATTCTTATCTCTCTCTCCTGCAAGTGAAAATGTACTGCATGGAGGACTACCATCTAAAATATCTAAATTGTATAATTCTTCTGGAAATTCTTTCAATTTATTCATTTCTTGAATTCCCATACAATAATTATATTTTGGATTAAAGTTCTTTAAATAAAGTTCATTTATCTTTTTATCAATTTCACAATCTCCAATTACTTCATAACCTGCAAGCTTATAGCCCATACTTGAGCCTCCACCACACGCAAAACATGAAAAAACTTTATAACCATTTTTATTAATATTCTCTAAATCTTTCAAGCTCCATTTATAATTCACCATGTACATTGTCCTTTCTAGTTTTATCTATATCAAAGACAAAACCACATTTAGGACATTTGCATTGGAACTTTTCATCATTAAAGTTACTAATATCTATTTCCTTGCCTTCATCAATTGTTTCTTCTGTTTCTTTAATAATTTTGTTTACTTCTTTTTCATCGAAACCAGTTACAGAGAAATCTATATTCTGACTCTCAAATTCATTGAAGATTTTTTCTAATTTTTGTTCATCCCATTCTCCAGATATTTTATTTAAAGCAATATTAAGTAATTTTTCTCGTTTTTTATCATAATTCACAACTATGCATTCTATTTCTTCTGTTCCCATGTCCTTTAAAACTTTTATTCTTTGATGACCACTTATAACTGTCATATCTGAATTCACAATAATTGGTGCTACATATCCAAATTCAATAATACTATTTTTTATTTGTTGATATTCTTTATCATTTTTGTTTAGTTCTTTCCTTGGATTGTAATCTGCTAACTTCAAGTCGTTTAGTTTCAATTTTTCTAATTTCATTGTTCTTTCCTTCTTCCTTAAAACATTTATATTGCCATTTACAATCTTTACATTTTCTAATCATGCAATCGTTATACTTCATAATCGTTTGCCTCTTCCTTTGCATATAAAAAAGGACTTGTAGTTGTTACTACAAATCCCTAAATTTATAAATACAATACTATTTAAACAAAAAGGAAATAATATTTCTTAAACACATAATTTCATACTGATATTATAGCACATTTCAACTGACAAAACACTGACATTTACTGACAACTTTTTTACCATTGTGTTTCTTCTCTCATTTTTTTAACTACTCTATATACTTCTCTTTCGCTATAATTAACACTTTTAGCGATTTGATTATAAGACAAATGCTCTAAAAATTTATGTACATAAATTTTATCTTTAACATCATTACTTTGCAATAATTCCTCTTTTTTTATTTTTTCCATTATCTTTCTGTCATTTAATATTGTTCTTGCCTCATCAAGTCTTTTATCAATTTCTTTAATTTCCTTCATTTCGAGATATTTGTCAAAGACATTTTCTCTTGAACCACCATCAACCAATTCTTTGTCATAATTTGTGCCTTGTGGTTGTGTAATATTAAATAATTCTTCTTTTTCATCCAAAATCTTTGTAAACCTCTTTTGAGCCTCTACAAGTTTCTTTTTACAATTACTATATTCTATATATAACACCATATTTACAACTCCTTATTTCAAATTTTGTAAATAAATAGCGTAATAGTATCTTTGGTACGAATTATCTTTAATTTTTAATTAGACTGCTTTTATTCATCATTTTTATTCTTTATTTTTATCTAATTGATCCAAGTTTGCAATTTGTAGTTTATTATTATTTATTGCTATTGCTAATTGTTTTTCTACCATTTGCAATAAATCGTATGCAAATTGCATTCCCTCGTATTGGCCTATTAACTCACTCTTTAAATCATCCATCAATATCACCATCCTTTCCAACTATTAAAATACACATATTAACTATACCAATTACCATTCCTGATATTATCCCAATTATCAATCCAATTAAAAATTCTTTCATTTTTACCTACTTTCTTTTGTTTTTTTCCATTTACTGCAATTTATGTTTTTATTTGGTACAAAAACAAATTCACTATAAACAATCTTGTTATAAATATCACAATACATGTCCCCATTCCCTAAATACCTGCAACTTTCACACACATCGCAAATATCTATATTATCTTCAATTGCATCTTTTTCTTGCATATTAGTTCTAACGGGTTTGTGTTTTAATTCAGAGTATTTAAAACATTCTTTTACTCCTGTTTTTTCATCTTGAAATAATGCATATGTTTCATATTTTTTTAATAGTTTCATTTTCCTGCCATTGTAATATGGCATTTCTAATCTTTCCATTATTTTTCCTCCTATTCTTCTGTTACTTTAGCAATTTCTTCTAATTCAACAACTACTTTTTCTTGTCCATCTGTATAATTCTTAAATACTAATAAACAACTTATTTGATTATCATCATGGTATGCTAGTCCATTTAATGAATCTAAAATAATTTTTGCAATATTATCCACATCAGGTTTGTGAGTGTAGTCTAAATTTACTAAACATTCTTTTTTCTTCTTTTTGCTATAACTTTTAGGGACTTCAAAATATGCTGTTATCTTTGCTTTTACTGCATTTTCCATTGGTGTAAAATTAGGAAATTCATTTATAAATGTATATCTCACAAAGGTTTCATAATTTATCGTTTTATCAGGTGTATATGTAGTCCATCTTGTAACTCTTGGCCTTTGCTTTCCAATTGGTTTTCCAATAATCTCAAATTTTATCATTTCTTATGTACCTCCAAATCTTTTTTATTTCAATTGACTTTCTTTTAAAGCTTTTTCAAGTGGTTTTACATCTATGTCAAAATCTTTATATCCTTGTTCTATAACATTATAATAATAAGTACTTGGTACAGATATCTTTCCGTAATTCATTACATATACCATGCCTTTTTGCTCTTTTCCATTTATATTCAATTTTATATATTCTTTTCTGTAAAGTCTTGGATAGCCTTCATATCTATCCAATGACCTTTCGCATTCATCTGTTATTTCCCATAATGCAACAGGTGTTGTTTCTCCTTTGCATTTAATTATATTAGCAACTCCCCAGAATTCTAGTTTATAATCTTTTAACAAATACTTACCTATTGGTTTTGCATTTGGACACCTTTTTGACATTTGTTCTAAATTCATATTACTTCCATAAGCTATATATATCATCTTACTTTGCCTCCTTCTGATTTTTCTTATATTTTGGATTATCACTACCATATCTCCATGCAGATGATCCATTTAAATGTTTTACTAAATGTTCTCTATAATTTTTGTATTCTGGTCCAATAAATCCAATTCTATTCAAATAAACTCTCATTGCAAACTTTTCATTTTCTTCCTGTGTTTTCTTGCAACTTGCCATTTTTTGATTTAATGCTTGGTTATTTATTGCTAATGCAAGTAAAATATATGCTTTTACTTTTCCTGCGTGTAATGTTGAATTAAATCCTCTTAATTCAATTGTATGGTTTCCTTCAAAAAAACTATGTAAATTTAGGAAATGATATCTTGTTTGGTCATAGTGTGGATGAGAACCTGCATTTTTCTCGTTGTACCATATATCTTTTATTTGTTGCATTGTTTTTGGTCTTTTTTTATGCAAATCATTAACTAATCGTTGGTCCATTTTTTTACACCATTTAATTCTACCAGGTTCTATTTGAAGTGCTTTATAAAGTAAATCATTTTTACTTGCAATAATATTTATAAAATTCTTTATGCTTTGCACAGTATGGTCTGCTCCATCTAAATGTATATGTATTCCACACGTATCATTCGTTTTCCCTCCAGCACCTCTTAATGCCCTTACTATTTTTTGTATTGTGTCAATATCTTCGCTTCCCATTAGGATTGGACTTACAAATTCAACTGAATAATCATTTGAAGAAGTTGTCCCTCTTCTTGTTTCTTTTCTTATACTAGAATCATTCATTATTTTCCATATTCTGCCGTCTGGTGCAGTTATATTTATCGTATTGTAACTATCTCTTGTATGGCTTATTCTTCCACCAACAATGTTTTTTACTGCTTGTGCAGCATTGTCTTTTGTTATGCCTGTTAATTCGATTTCAATTCCAAATTTCTTTGTTAACATAACTTTTACCTCCTTAACACACATATTACCGTACATTTTGAATAAAGCCAACGATTATTTTGAGTTTTTTTCACATTTTTTTGTGTTAATTTAGCTATATATTTCACACCACACTTCATTTGCTTTTTGCATAATTTCATCTATATAATTCGCAATAAAATCTGAAACAATTTCATCATTCCAATCGATTTGTAACATTCCATATGAATCAATAAATGCGTGTGTTATTTCATGAAAAATAGTATATTTCATTGAATTTTTATTTAAATCATTTCTGATATATATTTCCTTAGTTATAAAATCTATAACTCCACTATGTATTTTTTCATCTTCCATTATTAAATTTTCATTTTTATTATCAACAAAATAAATTGTATATATATTATTATGGATCATCAAATGTTGTGGCCCCATTATTTACTCTCCTTTATAATTCTTATTGCTTCTTTTAGCACTTTTATATCTTCGACAAATGGGCTGTCCTTATCTCCCTCATAGAATTTGTCTGCTCTATCAACAAAACTTAATCTATCATAAATTAAATCTTGTAAGCCATCTATTACCTCTTGTTTTTTCAATTTACTTGTCCTCCTTTATTTTCTTCAGAATGTTTATCAATTTAGTATTATCATCATTCATTTTTTCTTCGTAAACTTTGTCAAAATATATGTTTAACCAAAGCACTGCAATAATAAACCATAAAAATTCTCTAAATACAAATGTTGCTATTATTGATATAAATACCATCGTAGCACATGCACATTTGCTTAATTTTTCTAACTCATTCATCTTATTCTCCTTTTAAAAATATTATGCCTTTTCTTTGATGTATTTCACCTCTCCATAGTTCTTTGTTTCTCTCCAACTCTTAAATCTATTACATTCTTCTTTTGTATCTACTTCTTTGCATAAATATCTTTTACTACAACATTGACATAGTTTAGTCATTACTTTTATCCTTTCTGATAGAATTTATTCTTTTTACTAATTCATTAATTTTATCTCTATTCAATCTAATATCAGTTTTATCACATTCATAATCTTCTATTGTAAGTAATTCTTCTATCTCTTCTGTAAAATCAAAACTCATCTGCTTTACTCAATATTATCCCTCCAATCTTTTTCTAATACCTTCTAAAGTTTTTATATTTTCAACTTTATATAAATAATTAATCTTTTTTGCTGTATCATAAGCTACTTTTGTTAGTCTTGCTATTTCTTCTTCTATTGTTTTATTTGGATTTGCTACTTCTGTTATACTTAAGATTTCTAAATCATAACCACATAAATCTATCTTATTGCAATAATTATAAACCTGACTTCTAATCCTTTTATCCATACTCGTTGTTATTTTTTCTTCATGAGTTCTTTTTGATAAAGGACTTGTAAAAGTAAAAGTTAAATAAATTACATCTACAATATCACTATTACTATCTAATTCCCATTCTTCTATATTTGGATCATAACAACTTCCATTTACTTTTTTAGCATTTTTTATATATTCTTGTGCTTTCTTTTTAGTAGAAAAACAAGACTCTATATGATAATCACTATATTCTCCATCTGTTACTATATAAACTTTACTCAATATTATCATCTCCTTTCAATAAGTCTAAAACATCTTTAATAATATCAAAATCTCCACTTAATGAATTTATTTCTGTTATTCTTGAGCCCCCATCTTTATCTTTAGCCCATTTTATAAATCTAATTAAATCTGGTTTTTCAATTTCTCCCAATTGAGTTTCGGTCCATTCAAATTTATTTTTATCTTTTGGTGGATTTGTTCCTATCAACCACCAGCTTGGACCATATCTTCTTTGAATTTTAAAATAATAATAGTCATCATAATTTATTACTACTTCTTTAACATCATACCAATCTAAACTTGGATAAGTATATTTAAACTTAAAAGGTTCTTTCTTTTCTCTCATATTCTTTCTCCTAACCGCTGTATATTACAGCTAAACTTTTTCTACTAAATCAGCTTTAATTAAATCGTATAATACATTTAGTCTTGTTTCCTTAACTATGCAATACATTTCATATCTTTCGTCTATATATTCTTGTATTATTCTTGTATTATCATCTATTCGCAATAAAAGCACTTGTACTTCTTTGTTAATATCAGTAAATTTCAAATCATAGCACCATTCACTTTCATCTTTCATTTTTTTGTTTTCTTTCCAAAGTGTACTCCAATGTTCAAACCCAAACTTTTCTAATTCTTTTAAATCAATTCCGCTCTTTTATCTTTAACATCTTTAATCCTTCCTTTCACATTTTTCTAATAACTTTTTATATGTTTTATCACATTTTTCAAAGGAGTTTTCCACATATCTACTCCTTTTCTAAAAGTGATTGCAAAACTATTTTAGCATCATAAGTTCCGTCTTTTACTTCTTCAATTTTATCTCTTACTTTATTTTTTGATATATAACATTCTTTTATTGTTCTTTTATAATTACTTTCATCTATTTTACGTTGTTGATTTGTTCCTATAAAAAAGCTTATAGAAAATCCTATATAATATATAATTATTAAAATTATCCAATCTATCATTTTCTACTCCTTTTCTAAAAGTGATTGCAAAACTTCTATTGCATATATAATTTCACTATCTTTATGCTTATTATCTCTATCTTCTATCCATTGTCTTTTTTGATTTTCTAATTCTTCTATTTTTGCTTTTATTTTGTCTTCCCACTTTTCAAGTTTATTATTTAAACTTTGCACCTCACTTATCCATACGCTTACACTTGGTACTTCTGCGTATTGTTTTCTAACTCTTAAATCTACAACTTGTTTATCATCTTTATATGCTATTTTTCTTCATTTTCCTTATAGTTTACACATTGTAGTTCTCCATCAATATTTCTAACAATATTGCATAAATCTTTTTCATTTTCTTTATTAGCACATTT
>Ga0256404_1006981_pt1 | contig 18188 bp, 16 predicted proteins | sample RumenRJG_01DNA_FD_185990 | JGI IMG/M metagenome (GOLD analysis project Ga0256404, IMG submission 185990) | Bovine rumen microbial communities from Lethbridge, Alberta, Canada - RJG_01 | ecosystem: Host-associated > Mammals > Digestive system > Stomach > Rumen | place: Canada: Alberta | collected...
TGTTGATGATTCTAGTCATTGTCGTTAGTAGAGTCAACATTGAAATTATTATGAATATTACAGGTATTACATCAGTCATCATTTGATGCTGTTCTGTTTCATCCTGAAACTCTGCAAAACTAGGATGCTGAGCTCTTGGAAGGAAAGATGAATAATCTCTTGTTAAATCATTATCCAATTGTTTTTCATAATTGGAAGAGTTTCCATCATATTTAACCAGCAATACATTATATGGAACATCACTTATGGGAAATGCATTATATGACATGTAAGCAAAGCCCATCTTGTCATAATCAGGTATCATTGATGAATCTGATGTCTGATAGAGATGTTCCGGTGAATAACCCAATCCTTTAATTTCCTTTTCAATCGTCATTCCTTCAAAGGTAAATGAAATATTATCTCCGACAGTCAAATTTTTAGATTCGGCAAATCGAATATCCAGCCATACACCGTCACCATCGGATAAATTAAATTCCTCACCTTTTACAAGGTAAAATTTTGAAATATCATCATCCTCTAAAAAATGCAGCGTAATGTCTGGATCATTGTCAAAATCCGCTATCGAGTTTACAATCAGCTTACGCTCAGAGTCCTTCGTTGATGATAGGGCATTTACCTTATCTACAAAGTCATCATCCAAATCAGATGCATAAATCCAACCGTCAGCAAGATTAGTTTCACCATAATATGTTGAAGCAGTCTCTTCAAAACCGAAGGATTCTGCCCCAAATCCTGCAAAGACATATACTCCTAAAAATGCCATCAAAAAGATAGAGATAAATTGAATCTTATGATTCTTGATATCTCGTATCATCTTTTTGAATAACATCCTATTCGACCCCTTTAAGAGATTCGACCATGTCAAGCTTTTTGATTTTGCGTGAAAACATCAGGTTTACAATAATGGACAATGCAAATGTTATCACTGCAGTCAACAGGAAGTTTGAAAGTGATATTGACGGCAATATATAGAATGAATCACCGGATGATTGCCACATTATGTCTAAAATGTAATATCCCAATGGAAGACCCAATACAAAACCAATAGCTGTGAACCATAGATTCTGGGTCAATAGAAGTCTCCTCAAGGCACTTGTCTTAAATCCTAAAACCTTCAATGTTGCGATTTCACGCTCGATTTCAGTGAATGACAACAGTCCCAAGTTGTAAAGTACGACAACAGCCAAAAGGCATGCAAAGAATATCAGGATATAAACCAAAAGCATCATAGATTCTGTCATTTCATCCCAGCTGGATGTCATGTCATTCATTGAGTTCACTGCCTTAATGTCTGAGTAGTTCTTGTCCACATGCTCGGAAGTGACTATGCTTGTTGGAGTGTAATTCAAGTCCAAGTCCACCAACTTGTCTGATGACATTATGAATCCCTGTGAAATAGGATCTGCATGTATCTTATCTATAGTAGTGTTTACCCATTTATCTGATCCCATTATATGCCATTTTACAGTGTCTCCAACACCAACACCCAACATATCAGCCATTTTCTGTGAAATGGATACCTCATCGTTTGCAATTTTAACCTCATTGCGGTCATAGTCTGTTGGAGTTACCAAGTTCGTATCGTTCAGCACAAGCAGCGAACCGGACTTTTTGGCCGTGGCAGATTCTATTTCTATTGCACCTTCCATTAACTTGTCACCGTTGACCTCCTCTGCAATATTATCTATACTTGATATCGTTGCATTGTCATTTACAATCAATTTTGAATCATAATGGTTGATTTGTGAATATTCCCATTCTTTCAAGTCGTACATTCCATCATACATACCGAATGCAGATACAAGAAGTGCGGCACAACCCATAACTCCTACAATTGTCATCAATGCCCTGAACTTGTTCCTTTTTGCATCACGATAGTTCCAGCGGACATTAAAACTTAACTTATTCCAAAAGCCAAATTTTTCCACAAATCCTGTAGATGAAATCTTAGGTGCCTTAGGCCTTATTGTATCGGCAGGATTTTCACTAGATATGCTTCTAACAGCAAAATATGAAACTAAAAGAGACATTACAACCATTATGATTGCAACATAGATAAAGTTCATGCTCCATGCAGGTTTCCATTCCGGCATAATGTATGTAGCACTCATTGATGGATAGAACAGATTAGGCAATGTCAATGGCCCTAAAATCAATCCTAAAATTGCACCAGCCAAAACCAGCCAGAATCCATAAGATACATAATGGAAAATTATGCTTTTATTTGTATATCCGACTGCTTTCAATATACCAATTTGTGTCCTTTGATGAGCTATGATACGGGTCATCGTAGTTAACAAAATCAATAATGCAATTAATATAAATACAACTGGAAAAATATCCCCCATCATCTTATGCTGATCGATTTCTTCTGAAAACTGAGATACGCTAGGATTTTCTGCCTGTTCGACAAATGAATTGTAATCCCCATCCACCTTATCAGAAAGCAAGTCATTATATTCGCTTGCATTACCATTAAAATCGACTAAAAGTACATTATACGGAACATCAGACAACGGAAAAGCCTCATATGAAAGATAAGCAAAACCCATCTTATTGAAATCAGGAATGATTGATGAGTCTGATGCGTGATAAACATATTCTGGAGAGTAACCCAATCCTTTAATTTCCTTTTCGATGCTTACTCCATTGAAAGTGAATGAAATGTTATCTCCAACTCTTAAATCCTTAGCATCAGCAAATTTCTTGTCTAGCCAAACACCATCCTCATCACTGATGTTTACGTCTTCACCTTCAAGCAGATAAAATTTAGAAATAGTATTGTTCTCTAAAAAATGCAGAGTTATTTCAGGATCATTTGAAAAGTTCCCTATCGAATCCAATACCAGCTGTCTTTCACTATCTTTTGTAGGTGACAGGTTATTTACCTTATCAACAAAGTCATCATCCAAGTTTGCTGAATAAATCCAACCGTCTGCCAAGTTAGTTGCATCATAATAATCATTGACACTAACTTCCAAACCAACTGATTCTCCTCCGACACCAGCGAATACAAAAACACCTAAAAAAGCCATTAAAAAAATAGATAGGAATTGTGTTTTATGCTTCGCGATGTCTCTCAACATCTTTTTAAAAAGCATACACTCACCATTCAAGTTCGTCTACTTTTTTAGGATGTTCATTGATTGCAATATCTTTAATTTGACCGTTTTTGATTCTAATAACCTTATCAGCCGCTTCAGCCAAAATTGCATTGTGAGTAACTATGATAACAGTAGTATTCCTATTATTACTCATATCCTGAAGCAAGTTTAAGATTAAAACCCCAGTATTAGAATCAAGTGCACCAGTAGGCTCGTCACATAAAAGCATGGCAGGTTGTTTGGCAACAGCTCTTGCAATTGATACCCTTTGTTGTTCACCTCCGGAAAGTTGTGCAGGGAACTGATTGGCATGGCCAGCTAAACCAACGGAGTTGAGAACTGCTTTTCCGTCGATATTAACGTCGACAATATCCTTCATCAATTCCACGTTTTCAATTGCAGTTAAATTTGGAATTAAATTATAAAATTGAAAAATGAAACCTACATTTTTAGCACGATATTTGGTTAATTCATTGTCATTGAAGTTTTCCACATGTTCCCCATTCACAACAATCTGACCACTGGTTGCAGAATCAAGTCCGCCTAAAAGATTTAGAAGGGTTGACTTACCCGCTCCAGACGGTCCGAGAATTACAACAAATTCTCCTTCATCTATTGTAAAGTTAACATTATCCATCGCTCGTAAAATGTGATCTCCAGACTTATATTCTTTTACCACATCTTTAAATTCTATTAATGTGCTCATTAAATTAATCTCCCGTATTATTATTTAACACTTAATGTATTTATATAATCATCTATTTAATATTTAGGTTAACCAAAAAATTGTATTGAAATATCAAATATGCTTATAAGAAAAACTTCTTTAGTTTTTCTTTATTAATTTTATAATTATCCACAATTTTTCCATTTTCCAAATGCAAAATATGTGAACAGCATTCCATTATCAATTCAAAATCATGTGTTATGATAAATGAAGTAATTCCCAATTTCTGAAGATATCTGAGATTTTCAGAAACTTTAAGCATATTTTTTAAATCAAGACCACTGGTTGGTTCATCAAATATTAATATTTCTTTTTTAGAGGCAATAGCTGATGCTATAGCAACTCTTTGTTTTTCACCACCAGATAATGCCATCGGATGCTTGTCTTTTAAATGATGCAAATTTAAATTAGACAAAATATTTTCAGCCAATCCAATATTTTCCTCATCCATACTTAACAGTACTTCATCCAAGACACTTTCTGTAAATAATTGATGGTTTACATCCTGCATTACCATATAAGTCTTTTTAAGTAAATCTTTTCTTTTTAGATTTTCATTTTTATAAATTACCTCACCTTTAAATGATCTTTTAAGGCCACATAAACAATTGGCAAAAGTGGATTTTCCAGCACCATTTTTTCCAATTATTGCAATAATCTCATTTTTAGGAATTTTAACCTGATCAATGTCCAAAACATGTTTTTTACCATATTTAAAATTAAAATTTCTGAACTCTAAAAACTCATTATTTTTAGAATAATATTCATTTTGTTTTATTTTTAGATTATCCAAAGTTATTTCTCTTAAACCAAAATCCCTATGATTTATATTATTAAACTCAGAAATCATCCATTGATTAAATATTTTACCTTTTTTTAAAAATATAACTCTATCAACGACATTTTTTAAAAAGAATAATTTATGTTCTGCAATTATTACAGTTTTACCCTGATTTTTCCAATTTTGAATTATATTTTCCAATTCCCAACTTGATTCAGAGTCTAAATTAGAAGAGGGTTCATCTAAAACAAATATATCGGGAAAAACCGCTGATACTGATGCACATGCAATTTTTTGTTTTTCACCACCGGACAATTTAAAAATATTTTTATCCAACAAATTTTCAATTTTAAACTGGTTGACAACAATATTTAATCTGTTTTTTATTTCAGACTCATCAATTCCCAAATTTTCACATCCAAAAACTATTTCGCTTGTTGTATCAACATTGAAAAACTGTGTTTTTGGATTTTGAAAAACAGACCCAATATATCTAGATATTTCATAAACAGGCATTTCACTAATCAAATCATTATTTAAATAAACTTCACCTTGCTTTTTTCCATTAAAAAAATTTGGAATGAGACCATTTAAAAGGCGTGTTAAAGTAGTTTTTCCACACCCAGATTCACCACAAAGCAATATTACTTCACCTTTTTTAATATTTAAATCAATATTTTCAAGACCAGAATCATTATTATAAGAAAAAGAAACATTATTAACATTAATCAAATTAATGACCCCCTATAAAGTAAAATACATATATTAAAAATCCAATTACAGATATTAGAAGCAATGAATAATCCAGTTTACTAAATTCAGTATCAACCAAATGTGTTCTTTTTTTAGGATTGCTCAAACCCCTTGTTAAAGAAGCGGCAGATAATTCATCACTTGTTTTAACTGCACTAATTAATATTGGAACCATATAAAATTCTATTAATTTCAATGGATTTTTAAAGGATTTGACAGTTAAACCAAAACCCCTCATCTTCATTGCATTAGTTATTGATTTAATTTCTTCAATGATAGATGGAATATACCTAAAAACAACTGAGAGAGGAATGATAATATCTTTTGGAACATTACTTTTTTCCATTGCAGAAATAAATTCACTTACCTTAGTTGAAGCTATTGTATAATATCCCATAATTAAAATAGGCAGCATCCTCGAAGAGGTGTAACTAAAAGTCACCAGGATAATTGATATTATGCCTGTTGAATTTGGAAGTAAAAAAATTTGAATATATTTTGCAGCCACATACAATACAACATAAATTACTGCTGCTTTTTTATAATTCGAGAAAAATAAGCAGATAAATGGAATTAAGACTAAAATTCCACTAACATATATCGGTGCTTCATTAAATACCATGAAACTTATAATTACAAGAATTATAATTTTAGTTCGAGGATCTAATTTAAATTGGCCTAATTCCATTTTTATCACTTAAGCAATACCCGCTTTTTCAAAATGTTTTTTCAAAACAATTTTACCCACATATGCACTAATTAAACCGACAATGAATGTTACAATAACTAAAATAATTAAAACTTCATATGTTAAAAACGGTTCAATAACAGCTACATAGTCATTACCCATTGATGTTCTGATAGATTCTACAAAAAAATCTCTCAAAATAAAAAATGGCAACATGTTACCGAATATTCCCAATATAAAAACACCAAAACTAATAATGGAATTTTTAACTGATGAATAGTTACCTGCTTTTAAAATTAAATCTGCAATCAATGCAAATAATGTGAAAACCAAAATTGGTATCCATGTGTGTCCGGATAGAAACATGATAATGCCTAAAATTAATCCCATTAAAGTTACCATTCCAAATTTATTAACTCTTGTTAAAAACAACATATACGGAATTCCAGCAACTAATGCAGCCAATATCGGAAGTGCTATCATTAATATGGGAATATAACCCAACATACCAAATATAAATATCAAAACAGTCAGTATGACTGAAAAAATACCTACAGTAATTAAATCTTTCACGTTCAAACGTTCACTCATTAAAATCATCCTCCATATTTTTTAATAAATTAATGAGAATTATTGGGGAATCAAATTTTCCATTCCCCACTTAAATTTTGTAAATCCACCATTCTCTTAAACAAACCATCTTTAGACAGCAACTCTTCAGGTGAACCTTGCTCAGCAATTTTACCGTCATCCAAAACCACGATTTTATCTGCATTAGATATGGTTCGCATTCTATGAGCAATAATAATGACAGTTTTATTCTTGATTAATTCAGATAATGCCTTCTGGATTTTTGATTCGTTTTCAACATCCAAAAATGAAGTTGCCTCATCAAGCAAAATTACATTGGCATCTTTTAGAAGTGCTCTTGCAATAGAAATCCTTTGTCTTTGACCACCGGAGAGCAGTTCACCATTTTCGCCTATTACAGTATCATATCCTTCAGGCAATTTTTGAACAAATTCATCACATTCCGCTAATTTTGCGGCATTAATTACTTCTTCATCGCTTGCATCTTTTTTTCCAATGCGAATGTTTTCCATTATGGTATTGTTGAATAAAATCACGTCCTGAAATACAATTGAAAAGTTTTCTAAAAGTTTTTCTGAATCTAATTTAGATAAATCCTGTCCACCTAAAGAAACTTCTCCACTCACCGGATCCCAGAATCTGGCTGCAAGTTTTGAAACTGTCGATTTACCACCACCAGATGGTCCGACCAAAGCTGTTACCTCACCTTGTTTTGCAGTGAAATTAATATCGCTCAATACATCTTTCAAGTCATCATAATTGAAATTGACATTATTAAATTCAATGTCATAACCATCCAGTGAATACTCAGTCAGTCCACCACCAATGACAAGCTCTTCAATTTCTTTTGTACGGTCAACCTTCATATCCATCATATATATTTCAGATAAAAACATCAATCCGTTTTCAACAGGAGCATAGATTGTAGCTGAAGCTATTAAGAAGATTAAAAATGTGAAAATGCTTATTTGAGAATTCACGATTAAATAAGATCCGACCAATATTACTGAAACAAATCCTAATTTTAAAACCATATTCCCCGAAATTACTCCCATGGCAGTCATAAGTTCCGCTTTTATTCTTGATTTTTCAATTTTTCTTGTAAGGCCATTTAATTTAGATGAATATTCTGCCTCATGATTATATGATTTTAAATCTCTAATTGACTCAATGCTTTCCTGCATAGAATCCCCGCAATCAAGCAAATTATTCAATACAACATTTCCTTCCCTATAAATCAGTGTTCTGGAAACATACAATATAACAAAAGCAACAGGAACTACCCATAAAAGTGCAATAGCCAATCTCCAATCAAATACGAACAAACCAATTGCAGCAATAATCAATGAAATTATAGATCCTATAAGCTGTGGAACTGCATGTGAAAAAACATGTTCCAGGTCTGTGCAGTCATTCATAATTGTTGATGTTAAATCGGCCAAGTCCCTATTTTCAAAAAAGGATAATGGAAGCTTTCTTAAATTTTCACCCAGGTTTATTCTTCTTTTTTCACTTTCACCATATGTGGTATTATAAACAAAGTGATATTGTTTCCATGCAAATACAAAAATTATCCCAAGAGCAATTAATATCAGAACTATGAAAAGTCCTAAATTTGGTTCTATGATTTCACCGCCAGTTAATGGGGACAACCACATGTAAAGCAATAGTGAGTATAATCCAATAGGGATCATAAATGAGATATTTTGAAGTGCGGTGTATATTATTCCCTTAACGAGATTATTGGAACCCTCTTTTGTTAGGCCAAATCTTTTTGATAAGTACTCTGAAATCATTTATATCGCCTCACTTTTGACTTTCCATTGAATGGACTGATTAAATTCATCCCACATTCTTGAATATAAACCATTACTGCCAACCAAATCATCATGATTGCCTTCCTCAACAATTCGGCCATTATCAATAACATAAATCTTATCAACATTCCTGATACTGGACAAGCGGTGTGCTATCATTATGACAGTTTTATCTTTTGTAATTTCAGAAATGGCCTTTTGAATCAGATATTCATTTTCCGGGTCTGCCAATGCAGTTGCTTCATCCAAGATAATGACTGGAGCATCTTTTAAAATAGCTCTTGCAAGTGCAATTCTTTGCTGCTGACCACCTGAAAGATAAGTACCTTCAGAACCGATGACGGTATCTATTCCATCTGGCAATTCATCAATTATATCATCGCATTGAGCTAAACTAATTGCTTCAAGAACTTCACTTCTAGACGCACCCTTACGACCAATAGCTACATTATTATAAATTGAATCTTTAAATAAAGTAGTGTTTTGGAAAACAAAGGAAATATTTGACATTAACTCTTTAGTTGAAATATCTCGAACATCAACATCCCCTAACTTAATAGTACCTTTATTTACATCCCAGAATCTTGGAATTAATGAGGCAATTGTAGTTTTTCCTCCACCTGACGGACCGACCAATGCAACTGAATCATTTTCATTAATTTTTAAATTAATATCATTTAAGATATGTTCATCACCAGAGGTTTCATCATAATCAAAGTAAACCCCTTCAAATTCTATAGCATGACTTTTAGGTTTTTGAGGGTTTTGAGGTTCAACTAGAGGTTTTTCGTTTAAAATCTCTTCAATATTGTCCAATGCATTACTTGCCAACATCCAATCTTGTGAAACCATCATTATTTTATTCATCATAACAGCACAAATTGGAGTAAATATTATGTAAAATAAGAAATTTGACAAAAATTTTACATCAACAACAGACCCTGCAAGCAGAATTCCCGCTGGAATCAGCAATGCGAAAAAACCATTAATAGATACTGTGAATGAAGTCATAGGAAGCTGTGTTGAAAATGCATATTCTGAAGAAAACTTGGCATAATTTTTAATTGCCAGTATAAAATTTTTATATGAATAAACACTTTGTTGGAATGCTTTTGTAACAGGAATTCCTCTTATATATTCAACAGCTTCAGCATTCATTTTTTCCAAGTATTTTTGATATTCCATCATGAAATTTTGGGATTCCCCTGTAAACATAGGAATCATAAACAAGAAACATAAAATTATTGGAATTAAACAAATCAATCCAAGAATCCAATCAAAACTAAACAATAAAATCAAAAATACTATTGGTGTTACAATAGCACCTGATAAATCAAATAATTGGTGTGCTAAAAAGCCTTCTGTTTTTGCTGTGCTGAAATCAATTATTTTTCTTAAACCCCCGCTAGTATGGTTGGAAAAATATCCTAATGGTAATTTAAGCAAATGATTAAATGCTGCATCTTTCATATTTTTCTCATTTCTAAATGCGGACAAATGGGTGCACATCAAACCTGCAAAATTAAGGACAATTCCCAAAATTGCAAATAAAAATGCCCTAATTGCATAAACATCTATATTTTGTGCTTTTGTAAAGTCCGGAGCGACCACCAAAAGTGCATTTACTACATGCCAAATGTAAATAAATGGAATTAGCATGGAAATTGCACTTAAAGCAGACAATATAATACCAACGATTGAGAGGTATTTATATTTTCCAGAATAACTAAGCAATCTAAAAAATTTATTTTTACTTTTATTTTCTGACATCTTATCGCCTTAAATTAAATTTAGGCTTACCTAAAAATTTAAAATAACCAAAAAAGACAACTCTTTTAAAAATATTTAAAAATAAAATAAAAGAGTAAATTTAGTTATTTAAATAAAAAAAAATTAAATAAACCTATTTTCAATAATAAAATTAATTTAATTTAGTATATAAATATATTTGAACTAAAAAGACAAATACTATACCAAAAAGACAAAAAATTAATGAAGATATTCAGAGGGAGTACATCCAACATAATCCTTAAAAGCTTTTGAAAATTTAGAAGGAGAACTATAACCGACCATTTTAGAAATTTCAGAGATATTATATTTACCTTCCCTAATTAACCTGCAAGCATAATCAAGCCGATATTCTTTTCTCCATTTAATAATAGGTTTTCCATATACTTCCTTAAAAGAATTCTTTAAAGAAGTTTTACTGATACCATATTTATTAGAAAGTTGATCAAGAGTTATTTTACTATCCAAATCTTTAATTAAATCCTTTTTAACATTTTCAACAATTTGAACCTGATTTTTAGAGAGGGAAAATTCATCATTTGTAAAATTCGTAATGGAAAAAAACAGCAATAATTCAACACATTTTAATTTGAAATATGATTCTTTAATTCGCTCATCAACATTATATAATTCGCCAATGACATGATCTATGCGTTCATTGGAACGAACTAGCACATATCCTCGGGATTTCTCTAATTCTTCGTAAAACTCAATAACATCAAAATCGGGAATGAATTCTTTAATATGTTCATTTGCTATGTCTATATCAATAAAAAACTCAACACCATTATAAAATCCTAATGGAAAATCAGCCAATGTTTTTGTCATATCATAAATACTTATGCATAAATCACCCTTTCCAAAGTAAATTACCTTATCCTCCCCTACAGTATAAGCATATCGACCACTGGAACAATGATTAATTTCGAGCAATCTGGAGGGCAATTTATTTTCAACAAATACATTACTATAATTTTCCACATTAATATCAATGAAAGCCAAAACAATACCTGGAAATAATGAATATGTTTCCAATTTGCCATATTTGCCCAAATCAATTATTTTTTTAAATCCATCACCATCAACATTAAAATCAGAAATAAAAACATTACCAAATAATTCATAAAGATTTTCATTCATACAAATATTTTTATATAAACAATACATATAAAACATTTCAAAACATATAATTTATTATAATAAATATTTAGGAAAAATCCAAATGTCATTTAAAAAAGATGAAATGTTAATAATGCCTGCAGTTGACATAAAAAATGGGAAGTGTGTTCAGCTCGTTCAAGGCAAACCCGGCAGTGAAATGGTTGAAATAGAAAACCCAGAAAATGTTGCCCTACATTGGGAAAATGAAGGTGCGAAAAACATCCATGTTATAGATTTGGATGGAACAATTGACGGAAAAACCAGTCTGCCAGTTATTAAGAAAATATTAAATGAAGTCTCTGTTCCAATACAGCTGGGCGGCGGAATAAGAGATATCGAATATGCGAAAAAACTTCTGGACTTGGACATTGAACGATTAATAATCGGAACAATGGGAATACAAAACCCAAAAACAATAACACAATTATCAGAGGAATATGGCTCTGAAAGAATCATGATTTCTCTAGACAGTAAAGACAATAAGGTTGTCATTAAAGGATGGCAAGAAAAAATCGATAAAAGCCCCTCTGAAATTTCCAATGAATTCAAAGAGCATGGAGCAGGAAGCATTCTATTTACCAATGTTGATGTTGAAGGCCTATTGGGCGGATTTTATACAGACCCATTAATTGAGCTTAAAAATTCCGTAGATTTGCCAATTGTCTATTCTGGCGGAGTAACGACAATAAATGATATTAAACAGCTTAATGAAACTGGAGTGGAAGGTGTTGTTATAGGTTCTGCACTTTATAAAAATAAAATCGACTTGAAAGAAGCATTGAAATACCAGAAAAGGTAGTGAATATTTATGAAAAAAGTAATGGCAAGTGGAACATTTGATTTATTGCATCCAGGACATGGCATTTATCTGCAGGAAGCAAAAAATCTTGGAGGATATAATTCTAAACTTTATGTTGTTGTTGCAAGAGATTCTACTGTAGAAAAAAGAAAAAGAGTCCCTATTGTAGGTGAAAATCAACGTTTAGAATTAATCAAAATGCTAAAACCCGTTGATGAAGCTTATTTAGGTAATGAAGAAGGAGACATTTTTAAGATTGTTGAAGAAATTGACCCGGACATCATTGCAATAGGACCTGATCAAACCCATAATGTTGAAAAATTACAGAAAGCTATCGATGAAAGAGGGCTTAAAGCACGTGTTCAACGAGTAAGTGTTTATCATCAGGATGAACTTGACAGCAGCTGTAAAATTATTAAAAAAATAAAAAATACCGATTTTGAAGGAAAAATTTTAGATAACTGTGAATAGGAGGAATCAATATGTATGAAGTAGCAATAATTGGAGCAAGCGGATATACCGGCGGAGAACTTTTAAGAATGTTATTAAATCATCCTGATGTAGAAGTAACTGATATTACTTCAAGACAATACGATGGTACACCAGCGCATAAAATTCATCCACATATTAGAGATTCTGGGCTTGTATTTACAAATAAAAGTCCGTCAGATTTGGATGTTGATGTTGCTTTTACCGCAACCCCTCATGGTGCGTCAATGAAAATCGTGCCCGAATTATTGGATGCAGGCATGAAAGTAGTTGATTTAAGTGGAGATTATAGATATCGTGATACAGCAGTATATGAAAAATGGTATGGTATGGAACACACAGATAAAGAAAATAAAGGTGCATTCGGGCTTCCGGAATTATACCGGGACGAAATCAAAAAAGCAAAACTTGTTGCAAATCCAGGATGTTTCCCAACAGGAGCAATCTTGTCATCTTATCCATTAGTTAAAAATAATTTGGTTGATAGAATAATTATTGATTCGAAAACGGGTGTTAGTGGAGCCGGTGTTAATCCATCTTCAACTACACATTACCCTAATATTGCAGATAATGTTAATCCATATAAGATTTCATCACACAGACACATGTCAGAAATTCAACAGGAACTGCATGGTTTTGAAGATGTTAAAGTGTCATTTACACCACATTTAGTTCCAGTTATTCGTGGAATCCAGACAACAAGCCACAGTTTACTAATCAAAGACATCACACCAGAAGAATTAAGAGAAATTTATGAAAAAGAATATGGAGGAGAATATTTCATTAAATTAATGGATGAAGGAGAAATTCCTCATTTAAGCTCAGTTAGAGGATCCAATTTCGTCCATATCGGAGGATTTGAAATAGATGAAACAGGAAGAGTAGTGATGCTATCAGTTATCGATAATTTAGTCAAAGGTGCTTCAGGACAGGCAATTCAAAACATGAACATTTTACTTGGACTTGATGAGAGCACAGGCCTAAAACACTTTGGTCTTCATCCATAAGAGGTAAAAAAAAATGAAAACTTTAATAATATACTATTCAGGAAGTGGCAGTACAAAGATAATGGCCAGAACATTATCCATGCATTTGAAAGCAGACATAATTGGAATAAAAGATTTGAAAAATAGGGAAGGTTTTGCAAACAGATTATTATCTTCAATTGATGCATTCAGAGAATCAAAAACAGAAATCTCCCCATCAAAAGTAGATTTAACAGATTATGATTTAATATATGTAGGAACTCCAACCTGGGCAAATAAACCTACTCCTGCAATAATTACTTTGATTGATAGATGCAATTGGAAAGGCAAAGATGTGATTCTATTTACAACTATGAATAAAGACGGATCTGATGAGCCAACAATTGAAAGACTTGAAGAAAAAATAAGTATGCGTGGGGGAAGAATTGTTGAGAGCTTTTCACTTAAAACAATGGATAAAAGTCCTGAAGATATAATTAACGATACTGAAGGAATTATCCAAACATTAGTTTTGAAAATGTATAGTGGTGCATAAAATGAAATCTGAGTTGAAAATCAAAGCTATTGAAAATGGTACCGTAATTGACCATATTACTGCAAATAAAGCGCTTCACATTCTTAAGATTTTAGGTCTTCCAGATGAAGATGTTATAAATGTTACAGTAGCTATGAATGTATCTTCTAGAGAAACTGGAAGAAAAGACATTGTAAAAATTGAAAACAGAGAAATTGATCATGAAGAATTAAATCAAATTGCATTAATAGCTCCAAAAGCTACAATAAACATCATAAGAAATTATGAAGTTATAAAAAAAGATAAGATAATTCTTCCACAAGTCATTAAATCAATAATAAAATGTACAAACGACAAATGCATTACAAATTACGAAAATGAACCTATTAATTCAAAATTTAATGTGATTGAATCTCAGCCACCAGTACTCAGATGTCATTACTGTGAAAAATTAATAAAAAATGAAGATATCGAAAAACAATTCGAATAATCTTCTATTTATTTTTTAAATAATCTGAAAGTCTTTTTGATAATGCAAGGATAGTCAATATTGGTGGCTTTCCAGGAGATATTGGCAATACACTTGCATCACTGACGAATAAACCTTCAATCTCTGTTTCCTGATTTGAATCTACAATCTTTCCGATTGGAGCTGTTCCACCAGGATGTGCTCCCCTATAAACTGTTGAACCAATTGTTGAAGGGTCAACACCGGCTTTTTCTAAAATAAAACCTGCTGTTGCAACACCTTCAGCCAAATAACGAATATCCTGAATTGTATTGACTTTTACCACATCACCATCGTCATCAACATATCCTTTTGCATCATCAGCAGTTTTAACCATAATACTCAATATATCATTATCATCAACTTTTTTATCATCAATATTGCCTTTAATGAATGATGAAAAATGTGGTGATAAAACAAAGTTTTTGCCAACAACCAAACCGGCCATTTGCACTTCTGTGTTAAAATTAATATCTTTTAAGTATCCTCCAACAGATACAAACGGATCAAAGAATAATTCACGACCCGCATCTATTCCAACACTCCTTAAAATTAATGTTGAACCGATAGCCCCAGCAGATAAAACAACAGTATCTGAAAAAATTGACTTTTCTACACCATCTTTTATATATTTGACTCCTTTTACTTTGGAATCATCAACAATGACTTCGGTCACTTCTGCTTCAGCAATTAATGTTGCTCCATTCTCAACTGCTTCATCAACAAAGTCTTTTCCAGACCATTTTGCATCAGCAGGACATCCAAATGCACATTTTCCACATTGAATACAGTCTTTTTCACGAATTGCTTTAGGCATTTTAACTGTATTTAATCCAAGTTCATGGCCAGCATCCAAAAATAATTGAGTACCACGGCCAATATGTGAATCATCCAACTCATGCACATCAATTAATTCTTCAACATATTTATACTCTTCAGAAATATCTATACCATACTCATGCAATTCACTGTCCAGTGCATGAACCATATTTGACATGGATACAATAGTTGCTCCGCCAATGCATGTTGTGGTCAATAAATCAACATCATCATTATACGCATCATAATAATTAAATGCATCTTTAGAATGAATATAAGGACCTTTTTCAATAATTTTTACGTCAATATTATCTTTTGCCAATTCTCGAGCGATAATTGCTCCACCGGCACCAGTACCAACAATAATTACCATTAAATATCACCAAATATTAAATTATGTCAATTGTTATATTTTACTCTCTTACTATAAAAATATTAATATTAAGTATTATGAAATCCAATATATTTAATGATTAAACTTTTTGAGTGATAGAATGGAAGAATACATTAACTTATTTGAAAAAGTTATAGAAAAAACAATTCCTAAAGTTGATTATATTGATATAAGAGCAGGAAAAGGAAATAGTACATCAATTTTAATGAAAGATGGAGAAATTGATGAAATTAACACAGGAATGAGTATTTCGGCAAGAATTAGAGTATTAAATAATGGAGCTTGGGGATTTGCATACACAACAGACTTATCCAAATTTGACGACATTACTGAAACAGCACTAAAGCTTTCAAACTCCCTAAAAGGAGACATTGAATTAGCTGAAAGTGATATTGTAAAAGATAAAATAGCAACTGATGTTAAAATACCCTTTGAAGATATTTCTATTGAAGAAAAACAGGAAATAATGAAAGAAGCAAGCGACAGTGCAATGCTTGAAAGTGTAAACAGTACAACAGTTGGCTATGGAGATATTGAATCTAATGAATTATTCCTAAACAGTGAAGGAAGCCAAATTGAAGTAAAAACTAGTCGTGTAAGAATGGCTCTTAATGCTACAGCAACAGACGGACAAATAATTCAATTTGGACATGGAAGCATTGGCGGAGTAAAAGGATTTGAAATAATAAAATATGCAGACATTGAAGAATTCGGAAGAAATGTTGGTGATAAAGCTCAAAGACTATTGAAAGCTGAACCAGCACCATCAGGAAAATTTAAAATCATTGCAGATCCGGAATTGACAGGAGTAATGATACATGAAGCATTAGGCCATGCAACTGAAGCAGATTTAATATTGCAAAATGATTCCATTCTTAAAAATAAATTAAACACAAAAATCGCTTCAGATATCGTCAATATCTTCGATGATGCAACAATAAAAGACGGATTTGGATATTATCCTTATGATGTAGAAGGAATTAAAACCAAACCGAATCAATTAGTTAAAGACGGTGAACTAATATCATTATTATCTTCAAGAGAAACAGCATCAAAATTAAATATGAAATCCTCAGGAAATGCAAGGTCAATTATTGCAGATGCACCAATTGTAAGAATGAGTAACACATACTTGCAGCCGGGAGATATGACCTTTGAAGAACTGATTGAAGATATTCCCGATGGAATTTACTTAAAAGGTTCTCGAGGAGGACAAGTGGATACCGGTAAAGGAATTTTCCAATTCAATGCTGCGGAAGGATTTAAAATTGAAAACGGTGAGTTAACAACAGCATTACGTGATGTATCATTATCAGGAAATATTTTAGAAACATTAAATAATGTAGATGCACTTGGAAACGATTTCAAATTAAGTGTAGGTTTCTGCGGAAAAGACGGGCAAACCGCACCTGTAGGAGATGGCGGACCACATACAAGAATCAATGATGCAATGGTTGGAGGAAGCAGTTAGGTGATAATATGATAAGTGAAGAAAATGGACAATACTTAGTTGAAGTTGCTAAAAATGCAATAGCAACATATTTAGAAACAGGCAGAAGACCATTTATTCCGGAAGATTGTCCTGAAGAATTAAAAGAAGAATTAGGAGTATTTGTAACTTTAAATAAAAAGCATAGATTAAGAGGATGCATTGGATATCCTGAACCTGTCAAAAGCCTTATTGAATCAACAATTGATGTTGCTATTGCAGCTGCATTTGATGATCCAAGGTTTCCTGAGTTAAAAAAAGAAGAGTATGGTGATCTTGAATTTGAAGTAACTGTTTTAACTCAGCCAGAATTAATTGAAATTGCACATCCGAACCAATACTTAAACGAAATAGAAATTGGTCGTGACGGATTAATTATCCAAAAGGGATATGCAAGAGGATTGCTTTTACCGCAAGTCGCTCCTGAAAACGGATTTAGTGTAGAAGAATTTTTAGACCATACCTGCATGAAAGCCGGAATAAGCGCAGACAGCTGGATGGATGAAAGCTGTGATGTGTATAAATTCCAAGGACAAATTTTTAAATAGTGATATATATGATGATACCGACAATACCAACCCCAGATGAGATTTTGGATAAGGGATTCAGCAGAGGAAAAAAGGCTGCGGATTTACTTAGAACACAAAAAATCCCAAAACATCTTAAAGGTAAGAAACTTGAAGAAAGAAGAGTAGTTACAGCATGTCAAGTTATTAAAGATAAATTAAAATCAATTCTTGATGCAGTTCCAGAAATTGAAGAGTTACATCCATTTTA
>Ga0256404_1006982_pt1 | contig 18187 bp, 17 predicted proteins | sample RumenRJG_01DNA_FD_185990 | JGI IMG/M metagenome (GOLD analysis project Ga0256404, IMG submission 185990) | Bovine rumen microbial communities from Lethbridge, Alberta, Canada - RJG_01 | ecosystem: Host-associated > Mammals > Digestive system > Stomach > Rumen | place: Canada: Alberta | collected...
ACTCGTGGATCGAATCTACAAGTACTTCGACGAAGTCAATGAAACTCCGGTGGTTTACCACTGGAAGTACAAGATGGATGAATTCGACCAGTCAGTTGGTATAGCCAATTAGTTTACGCACTACTAGGTGCTTATAACGCAGAGGTTCTGAGGTCTGCGATCCAGGCAGTTCCGGCAGGGCAGAGCGAGGCGGCAGCTTTGGTCGGAATGACGTACCCTCAGATTATGATCCATGTGGTACTGCCGCAGGCGTTCCCCATTGCTTTTCCACCATTGTTCAATTCTCTGATTGGACTTGTAAAGGATACGTCGCTCGCTTCGAGCATTACGGTTATAGAACTGTTTACAGCGGCACAGCAGATTGCAGCCCGGACGTTTGAACCCTTCGCACTGTACTGTGAGGCAGCGGTGATCTATCTGATTTTCTGTACCGTTCTGACAGGGCTTCAGGGGTGGCTGGAGAAGAAGTTGGTGTGGAAGACTCCGGAGGAAAAAAATGGTCGGCGCTACGGCAGCAGACTGATGGAAGGGATGGAAGAAGGATGCTGGAAGTAAAAAATCTGTACAAATCCTTTGGGTCCAACCAGGTTCTGAAGGGTATTGACATCAAGGTGGACCGAGGGGAGGTCGTGGCAGTCCTTGGATCTTCCGGATCGGGAAAGACGACGATGCTCCGCTGTACAAGCTTTCTGGAGAAAGCGGATTCCGGGGAAATGATTTTTGACGGAAGTCATTATGAGATGGAGAAGATTGGACGAAGAGAGATTCATCAGCTCCGTATGCACATGGGATTCGTCTTCCAGTCTTTCAACCTGTTTGCGAATCGAACCGCGCTTGGAAATGTGATGAGCGGACTGTCGATTGCCCGTAAGGTTCCCAAGAGTGAGGCGGAGAAGATCGCAAGGGAAATGCTTTCCCGAGTTGGAATGTTAAATCGGGCGGATTATTATCCGGCGCAGCTCTCTGGCGGACAGCAGCAGCGGGTTGCAATTGCAAGGGCAATTGCGACCAATCCGGTCGTTGTGCTGTTTGATGAACCAACTAGCGCTCTTGACCCGGAATTGACAGGGGAAGTTCTGGATGTCATGAAGAAGCTTGCTGAGGATGGGATGACGATGGTCGTTGTCACCCATGAAATGCAGTTTGCGCAGGAAGTGGCGGATAAGGTTGTGTTTATGGACAAGGGTGTTGTTGTGGAGGAAGCTCCGGCGAAACAGTTTTTTTCTGCGCCAAAACAGGAGAGAACGCTTCAGTTCCTTCGGAGAACGATACGAGATTACACTTACAATATCTGATGATATCATTTGATTACTTCAGGCATGGATCACAGATTTCATGCCATGCGGGTAGTCTGAAAAGCCTGAATACATCTGCGGCGGGGAAGATTCTCCGCCGCTTTTTGTGAGGATGGCCGCTCATCATCTCATGCTGTTTATCTGTCCGGAATCGTCGGAATCGGATATAATGATATGAGTGTCAGGTGACAGGCATAATCTCTGAGGCAGAGGAGGATGAAATGAGAAAAATTCTGATCGTCATTGATATGCAGAAGGACTTTATAGATGGTGCACTTGGGACAAAGGAAGCGGAGGCGATTGTCCCGGCGGTTGTCCGCAAGATCAAGTCTTATCCGGCGGATGAGGTTTACGCGACAAGGGATACTCACCCGGAGAGTTATCTGGACACGCAGGAGGGGGAACATCTTCCGGTCAGACACTGCATTAAAGGAACAGAAGGCTGGCAATTGTGCAAGGAGGTCGCTCCGCTGATTCCAGAAGAGCACATCTTTGACAAACCGACTTTTGGATCGGTCGAGATGGCAGAGGCAGTCAGGAAGATGGCAGCTCAGGAGGAACTGGAGGTCGAGCTGGTCGGGCTCTGCACGGATATCTGCGTCGTTTCCAATGCATTGCTTCTGAAGGCAGTGCTTCCGGAGATGAAGATTTCCGTGGATGCTTCCTGCTGCGCGGGGGTGACACCTCAAAAGCATGAGGCAGCGCTCGAGACGATGCGTTCCTGCCAGATTCAGGGAATCTGAGACGGATTCTCCGAGGCGCAGTTTCAGGGAACCGGGTGACGGGAAACAGGTTATAGAAAGGAATGAATCATGCAGTTTGATACAGATATATTTGCACAGTTTGACAAAAAGTGGGCGCTGCTGACAGCGGGAGGCAAGGAAAAGTTTAATACCATGACGATCAGCTGGGGCGGACTCGGTACACTCTGGGGCAAGCCTGTTGCCACCGTCTATGTACGGGAATCCCGTTATACGCATGAATTCATGGACAGGGAAGACTATTTCACGGTCAGCTTCTACCCGGAGTCCTGCAGGAGGACGCTGGGTGTTCTGGGATCAAAATCCGGTCGGGACATGGACAAGATGCATGCGTCCGGACTGACGCCGAAGCAGGCTGGTAAGACCATGACATTTGAAGAGGCAGAGGTGACGCTTGTCTGCAGGAAACTGTTCAGGCAGAAGCTGGATACGGCCAGCATGCCGAAGGACATTGCGGAGAAGTTCTATGAAGGGCAGTCAGACCATGACATGTTTATCGGGGAAGTCGTGGAGATTCTTCGGTAATAGTCGAAGAACTTCTGGACCGCCATCTTGCTGGATGGAACGGTTCCGGAGAAAGTTATTCTGGATCTGCCTGACCTGAGCTTCAAGATAACAAAGCCAGGAGGAATCAGAAAGAAGAAATGGCAGGTGCCAGCGAACGGACCGAGGACAGAAGCCAGGACAAGCTGGAAAGAACCATGAAGATTGTTATTATCAACGGGCAGAGTCATACAGGGACGACCTGCCATATCGCCAGACAGCTCGCAGAAAAGATCGGGGGAGACGTGACGGAGTTCTTTCTCCCAAGGGATTTTCATGATTACTGCGTTGGCTGTATGCAGTGTATTCTGAAAGATGAAAAGCGATGTCCGCATTATGAAACGCTCAGACCAATCACGGAAGCCATGGATGCTGCAGATGTAATCATTCTGGCCAGCCCGGTATATGTCTACCATGTGACAGGTGCGATGAAAACGTTTCTGGATCACTATGGGTACCGCTGGCTGATTCACAGGCCGGTGGAGTCAATGTTTGGGAAGCAGGCTGTCAGTATCAGCACCTCGGCTGCCGCCGGGGAAAAATCAGCCTGCAGAGACATGGCGGACAGTCTGTTCTTCTGGGGTGTGGGGAAGACCTACCGGCTGGGTATGCATGTGTTTGCACACAACTGGGCTGGGGTTTCGGAGAAACGAAAACAGGCGATCGATCAGAAGACCACCCGGATCGCGGAGAAGATTCGGAGCCGGAGGGGACATGTCAAACCGTCCCTGAAAACGAAGCTCTACTTCTGTTTTGTACGTCTGCTTCAGAAGAAAGGTATCTCGGAGGTGGATAAAAGCTACTGGATACAGAAGGGGTGGCTGGGAAGCGCAAGACCATGGAAGAGCTGAGAGAGCCGGATAGAACAGGAGAATGCTTCAGAGCCTATTTCCACCTTCCCGGACTTTTTGAATTCTATGATCTGTATCAGGTGTTTCTGCCGTTATTTAAAAAGCACAGGGAATATTTCTATGACTGGTGCGAGATCGGATCGATTTATGGTGCACCGGCAGATTGTCTCTGGGGCGGCGGACGCGTCGGCGGCGGAGAGCATACGCCGGAGGAAGCGCTTGCACTGACACAGGAGTATGGGATCTCAGCCAGGCTGACGCTCAGCAACTCGCTGCTTCGGAAGGAGCATCTGACAGATGCCAGATGCAATCAGCTCTGCAGAGTCTTCAGTAAGGTGCAAAGTCCTCAGAGCGGGGTCATAATTCATTCGGATCTGCTTTTGAAGTATCTTCAGGAGCAGTATCCGGGATTTTACTATGTTTCATCCACCACAAAAGTGCTGACGCAGTTTTCTCAGCTTGAGAATGAACTCAGGCGGGATGAATTTCAATTTGTTGTGCCGGATTTCCGTCTGAACAAGGACTTTGACAGGCTCCGGAGTCTTCAGCCTCGTTTGAAAGATAAAGTGGAGTTTCTGTGCAACGAGTGCTGCTGGTTTGGCTGCGCGGACAGAAAAAAGTGTTATGAGGCCGTCAGCAGAAGAAATCTGAGCAGCATTGAGCCGGAATTCCGCTGTAAGTCACCCGGAGCGGATGAGGGATACCGGTTTTCGAGGGCCATGGAGAATCCTGGTTTTATCAGTGTAGAGGATATTCAAAACCGCTATATGCCAATGGGCTTTTCCAATTTCAAGATTGAAGGCCGGGGACTTGGAAGTGCTCTGATACTGGAGTTCCTGCTGTATTACCTGACAAAGCCAGAGTACCAGATTCATGTCAGGGAGGACATCTATCTCGACAATATGCTGGATCTGTTCTGACAGAGGATCCCCAGTATGTCCGGGGAGGGGACTGACGCAGATCGCTGGTGCAGCCCTGCATCAGGGACACCCAGCATATCCGGGGAGGGGCGTGAATACAGCAGTGAGGCCTGAGATTCTTCAGCAAAGGCCCGGCTCAGATTTCAGCCGGGATCCGCTGCTGCGCGATCCTTCAGGGAACATTACAAGGTAGAGTACTAAAAGGTGGAGCACTGAAAGGTGAAGCACTGATCAGATGATCAACAGATGGGAGTCAGAATGAAAAAGGATCAGGATTTTATCTGGACACCGCTTTCCGTGGAACATATTGTCCAGGACGAATGGATTGATTTCCGGAAGGTGAAATACCGCTATCCGGACGGGAGAGTGTTTGAACCATTTTATCAGTACAGCCGCAGGAGCTACTCCGTCATCGTCCCGGTGACGGAGGACGGACAGTATCTGTGCGTCCGCCAGTTCCGGCACGGAATCGGGGAGGTCACAACCGAGTTCCCGGCAGGTGGGATCGAGCCGCGGAAAACGGAGAATCCAGAGCAGGCAATATCGACATATGGCAGGAAAGCTGAGATGGAGGATGCTCTGATCTGTGCGAAGAGAGAGTTGGAGGAGGAGACAGGGTACGTGTCGGACAAATGGACCCATCTGATTACGATTCCCTCCAATGCGACGGTAGCGGATAATTATGCCCATGTTTACCTGGCCAGAGACTGCAGGAAGATCACCGGGCAGAGCCTGGATGAAACAGAGGACCTGGAGGCAGAGCTGCTGACCGGAGAGGAGGTCGAGCACCTGATCAAGGCCGGAAAGTTTCAGCAGAGCGTCCATGTGATGGCTTATCTGCTGGCGCAGCGCGTCCTTGCCTGACACACAGGCACATTCGTCAAATCAGAAAGGCCCTCATCATGGCTATTTACAGATAATCCGCCAGCTGTGCTTCCTTGTTCAGTGTGAAGACATTCTTCTTATAGGAAATCAGCCCCTCCCGCTGCATTTTGCTCAGTTCATTGGAGAGGGCGCTTCTGTCGACGCTCAGGTAATCAGCGAGCTGCTGCCTGTCGAAGGAGATTGCAAAGTGGGTGCTTCCGTGGATGAGTGCCTGCTCGGACAGGTAGGAGAGAAGACGCGCGCGAAGAGACTTCGGAGCGATGTGCATCATTCGGCTGGACAGATTCAAGCTTTTCTGGGCAAGAATCCGTACCAGGTTGTGAACGAGCCGATTATGAAAGCTGCACCCGTTCTGGCAGACATTCAGAAGCTTGTTCAAGTCGAGAAAAAGAATCTTGCACGGCTCCGCAGCAACGACATCACAGAGCAGTTCTTTGCCGGGGATGGCGGCGTAATTCTCTGCAAAGATCCGGCCTTGTTCGATATGACCGAAGATGTTGCTGCTTCCCCAGTAGAAGTTGACAACGATGTTGGCGCTTCCGGACTCCACCATGCCGATTTCCTGAACGGGATCTCCAGCCCGGAGAATCAACTCGTTTTTCTTATAGGTTTTTTCATGCGTCCCGAGGCAGGAGAGCATCTGGCGGATTTCGTCTTCACGGATGCCATGGAACAGAGGGGTTGCAGAAAGCATTTGAACGTCCATTTTTATCCTCACATGTTGTCGCAACAACGTCTATATCATGAAAAGTATAGTAATCTATGGTCAACAGGTCAAGAAAGGAAAGGCTTGAGAAACCGCAGTAAAGGGAACAGATTACGCGGTATGTTTCGCAGTGATGTGTTGATGTATTGGAGGTAAAGAGATGTGCGATAAGATGTTTTGCTACCAGTGTCAGGAAACAGCAAGGGGAACAGGATGCACAGTGTCAGGTGTCTGCGGCAAGAAACCTGATGTTGCGCGGATGCAGGATCTGCTGATCTATGTCACAAAGGGACTGTCCTGCGTAACGACAAAGCTTCGTGAGGAAGGCAAGGCTGTAAAGGGCGATGTCAACCATCTGGTTACGGTGAATCTCTTTACGACGATCACCAACGCAAATTTCGATAAGGACGCGATTGCAGACAGAGTGGCAAAGACGCTCGCGGTGAAGGAGGAGCTACTTCAGCAGCTCACAGATCGCAGCGGCCTTCCGGATGCAGCACTTTGGAACGGCGGCAGAAGCGAGTATGAGGAGAAGGCAGCATCTGACAAGGTCGGTGTCCTGGCTACAGAGAACGAAGACATCCGCAGCCTGAGAGAGCTGATCACCTATGGCCTGAAGGGACTTGCTGCATACTCAAAGCATGCGAATGCGCTTCTTCAGGACAATGAAGAGATTGATGCGTTCATTCAGAAGGCGCTCGCAAAGATGCTGGACGATTCCCTGACAGTGGATGATCTTGTTGCACTGACGCTTGAGACCGGCAAGTATGGCGTTGATGGCATGGCACTCCTGGATGCTGCGAATACAGGTGCGTATGGCAATCCGGAGGTTACCACGGTCGATATCGGTGTTCGCAGCAATCCGGGCATCCTTGTTTCAGGCCATGACCTGAAGGATCTGGAGCAGCTGCTCGAGCAGACCGAGGGGACAGGCGTGGATGTCTACACGCACTCTGAGATGCTTCCGGCTCATTATTATCCGGCATTCAAGAAGTACAAGCACTTTGCAGGCAACTACGGCAATGCATGGTGGAAGCAGAAGGAGGAGTTTGCGTCCTTCAATGGTCCGATCCTGATGACAACCAACTGCATCGTGCCGCCGGCTGACAGCTACAAGGACAGGCTTTGGACAACAGGTGCCGCAGGCTATCCGGGCTGCCGCCATATCGATGGTGCGTATGGTGAGGTGAAGGATTTCTCAGCGATCATTGAGCAGGCAAAGACCTGCCAGCCGCCGAAGGAAATCGAGACCGGAAGCATTGTCGGCGGTTTCGCACATGAGCAGGTGTTTGCGCTGGCGGACAAGGTCGTCGATGCGGTCAAGTCCGGCGCGATCCGTAAGTTTGTCGTCATGGCAGGCTGCGATGGCCGTATGAAGTCCAGAGAGTACTATACAGAGTTTGCAAAGAAGCTGCCGAAGGATGTTGTCATCCTGACTGCAGGCTGCGCAAAGTACAAGTACAACAAGCTGAACCTTGGCGATATCAATGGAATCCCGCGTGTGCTTGACGCAGGCCAGTGCAACGACTCCTACTCTCTTGCGCTGATCGCCCTGAAGCTCAAGGAGATCTTCGGACTTGATGATATCAATGATCTTCCGATCGCGTTCAACATTGCATGGTATGAGCAGAAGGCTGTCATTGTGCTGCTGGCACTGCTGTACCTTGGTGTGAAGAATATCCACCTTGGACCGACTCTTCCGGGCTTCCTGTCTCCGAACGTTGCAAAGGTTCTGGTTGACAACTTTGGAATCGCAGGAATTGGGACAGTTGATGATGATCTGAAGCTGTTCTTTGGAGAGAATGCCTGAAGATGACTGATCAGGCAGCCGGGCGGTGGGTGGAAAGCCCCGCCTGCTCTGGTCTGAACTCCATATGAGTATCACCAGCAACCCCTGCTGGCTCTCACCTTGTAAGGTGATGGCCGGCGGGGGTTTTGACTTTTTATGGAAACAGGTGCATGATGAGGGACGCAAAAAAATAGAAGAGACAGGAGAGCAATGGCTTATGGATGATCAGATGGAAATGCACATGGAGAGACAGACAGACGCACAAACAGGTGCACAAACAGGCGGTCCGGAACAAGCGGGCATCCGCAGAGAGGAGAGAAGGCGGAGGCGCCGCCTGGCTGCGGAAGTTATTCTGATTCTTCTGTTCACATTTGGCATCGTGATCAATGAATCGGATTTTCTGGGGCAGGATCATACAACGGTTGTGCAATACCTGGAGGTGTACAGTACTTTTCCGCTTCTGCTTGCGTATATCGTGCCGTTCTGCCTGGTGATGAAATATCTCTGCTCAAAATATGAAATGCATCGGCTGGATCTTCTGATCGCCGGTTTCTGCGGGGCATTTATTCCTGCGGCTCTTGCGGGAAACCTGAATGATGCGTTTGCGGATATGATGTCCCATCTGATGGGACATCTCTATTCAGACGCGTGGATCGGGTCTGCAGGAACCGGTATTCTGGAGGAGCTTCTGAAGCTGGGGACGACCGGACTTCTTCTATACGTGCTTGGAAGAAGATCGCTGAAGGACTATCTGGGGATCGGCATGTGCGTCGGGATCGGCTTTCAGATCGAGGAGGATCTGTCCTACATTACAGAAAGCGGGTTCGAGAATACAGAGAAGGCATTTCCGACCGCGCTTGACAGAGTCTCCGCCTCCTTTGGCTCACACTGGGCTTATGCGGCCGTGACAGCGGCGGGGCTTTATCTGATTGCAAGGGGGAGCGGCAAACACCACAGGAGGAAGGGATACGGGCTGATTCTTCTGGTGATGGTTGATCATTTCCTGTACGATACGCCGCTGAGCAATTCACTGTTCATCAATGGGCTTCTGACAGTCGCGGTGGTGCTGCCTGTGCTGCTGTTCTTTCAGAAGCCCGGAGATGAGGCGTGCTGACAGGAGACGTTGAAGGGAGCCCCCATGGTTATATGGGGGCTTACGATTGTGTTACTTGTGATAGAGCTTCTGGGTCTCGTACTTTGGCTCGCAGGTGAGGTTGACGCCGAGCTTTTTGAAGACACCCTCGTCAATCTGAGACAGAATGACGGAGGAGTGCGCCTCCAGACCCTTCAGTTCCGCCAGCTTTCCGATCGCTGCAGCAGCATTCCGGTCGCTGACGCCGGCGATCGCAAGCGCGATGAGAATCTCGTTGAGGTGAAGCAGAGAGCTGCCATCGCTTCCGAGATGTTTCACCTTCATGTCCATGATCGGGTCCAGGACGGTCGGCGAGAGCAGCTCGATGCTGTCGTCGATACCGGCGAGATATTTCAGGGCGTTCAGAAGCAGGGCGGAGGAGGCACCAAGCAGGGAAGAGGTTCGCCCGGTCAGAATCTTTCCGTCCTCCATCTGCATGGCAGCGGCAGGGGCACCTGTCTGTTCCGCCTTCAGGTTGGCGGCCTGCACGCAGGGACGGTCTGATACAGAGATGCCGGCCTTCTTCATCAGCAGCTCGATCTTCCGGACGGGCTTGTCGCTGCCGTTTCCGCGGCGTCTGTCACACAGAGCACTGAAATATCTGCGGATGATTTCCTGATTGGCTGCCGCACATACGGTCTTGTCATCGCTGATGCACAGTCCGACCATGTTAACGCCCATGTCGGTGGGCGACTGATAGGGGGACACTCCCTGAATCTTCTCGAAGATGGCATTCAGAACAGGGAAAACCTCCACGTCCCGGTTGTAGTTGACGCAGGTTTTTCCATAGGCCTCGAGATGGAAGGGGTCGATCATGTTGACGTCGTCGAGGTCAGCGGTCGCAGCTTCGTATGCCAGATTCACCGGATGATTGAGCGGGAGATTCCAGACCGGGAATGTTTCAAACTTCGCATATCCAGCCTGGATGCCGCGCTGGTGCTCATGGTACAGCTGGGACAGGCAGGTCGCCATCTTGCCGCTTCCCGGTCCCGGCGCGGTGATGACGACGAGCGGACGCGAAGTCTCGATATAGTCATTTCTCCCGAAGCCTTCGTCGCTGACGATATAGGGGATATCGGACGGATACCCGGTGATCGGATAGTGGCGGTAGACCCGCATGCCAAGGCGCTGGAGTTTCTTCTCGTAGGCAATCGCAGACGGCTGGTTGTCGAAGCGGGTAAGGACAACGCCGCTCACAAGCAGCCCGAAGCTTGTGAAGGCATCCGCCAGCCGCAGGACGTCCATGTCGTAGGTGATGCCGAGATCTCCCCGGACCTTGTTTTTCTCGATGTCAGCTGCGTTGATGACAATGATGATCTCTGCCTGATCCTTCAGCTCTCGCAGCATCGTGATTTTGGAGTCCGGGTGAAAGCCCGGAAGGACCCGAGAGGCGTGGAAGTCATCAAACAGCTTGCCGCCAAACTCCAGGTAAAGCTTGCCGCCGAACTGGCTGATCCGCTCCCGGATATGCTCAGACTGAATCTTCAGGTACTTCTCATTGTCGAATCCGATCTTCATTTCCCATGTACTCCCATCTCTTGAAACCCCGTAAAAATGTGTGCCATCGCATGAATTCCGAAAAACTTTTGACTTGATTGTAAAGGACAAGGAGGGGGTTGTAAAGCATTCAATGGAACGCCTGATCATGGTATACTTCATTTGATGAATGCGAATGCGGCACAGGGCGTATGGAGGAAAGCCTCGATGAAGAATCTGACGAAGCTGTCGATCCGGAAGAAACTGCTGGAAAAGCTTGAAGAACAGCCGCTGAGCAAGATCAGTGTCAGGATGATCTGCGATGAGCTCGGCATCAATCACAATACGTTTTACTATTACTATGCGGACATCTATGCAGTGATACAGGATTATTTTGATGAGAATCTGGAGAGCGTGGAGGCGGTGTACAGCCGGACCGATTCCTGGGAGCTGAGTTTCCTGGAGGCTGTCCGCCCGGTTATGAAGAACCGGAGGGCGGTCTATCATATCTACTACTCGATCCGAAAGGAAGATCTGGAGCAATATCTGTATTCGGTGAGCGGAAACATCATGCAGGCTTTTGTGGACAGCATTCTGCCGGAGGTTCCGGCAAAGGAGGAGGACAGAAAGCTGATCGCACACTTCTACCGGTGTGCTCTGACGAATATTGTTCTCCACTGGATTGCGGATGGGATGAAGCAGGAGCCGAAGGACATGATCACCCGGATCGGGTATCTGTTCAATGGCTCAATCGAGGAAGCCCTCAGAAGAAGTGCTGTCTCCTCGGCAGGGGCAGACGTCGTGCGGGCCGGGCAGCAGGTGGAAGATGCAGGCTCTGCGGGGCACGAGCAGCATGGAGCGGAAAATGCAGGCGCCATGCCGCCAGGGCAGCGTGCAGCAGAAGATGCAGGAACTCCGTGGCCGTAGCAGCAGGATCCGGGTGAAGGGCTGTCTGCCGGAAAGGAAGGCAGACAGAAGGAGGCTGGTGTCTGATTTTCGGATACCGGCCTTCTTCTGTCTGAAGATTTTCATGACTTGGAATGGTAAGGTTAAGTTACAGAAAACGAATGCCTGACAGAGAAGGAGGTTTCAGATGGATTACCATATCAAGTCAAAGGATCCAAGGCTTCATTTTTATGCAGGGGACTATGACGCGCTGGTTCATGCGCGCAAGCCGAAGGGAATCGACGACAAGCGGGCGTACATGATCGGAACAGGCATCGGGGCACTGGCGGCAGGCTGCTTCCTGATCCGCGATGCCCATATGGACGGCTCGAAGATCACGTATCTGGAGCAGCTGGATCTTCCAGGCGGATGCCTGGATGGAAAGGTCATTCAGAATGTGGGCTATGTCGCAAGAGGCGGCCGCGAGATGGGGCATCATTTCGAGGTCCTGTGGGATTTGTTCCATTCCCTTCCATCGGTCGAGGATCCGAACGTATCAGTGCTGGATCATCTTTACTATGTGAACAAGGATGACCCGAACTTCTCCAACTGCCGGATTACGACAAACTGCGGCAAGCGCTATGACAACGGAAAGTTCAATCTCGGACAGAAGTGCGCCATGGAACTGGCGAATTTCCTGATGATGAGCGATGAATCCCTGCAGGACAAGTCGATCGAGGAGATCTTCTCGGACGAACTGCTGAATTCAGACTTCTGGTGCTACTGGCGCACAATGTTTGCATTTGAAAACTGGCACAGTGCACTGGAAATGAAGCTCTACATGAATCGGTTCATCCATCATGTGGGCGGCCTGGCGGACCTTTCGGCGCTACAGTTCTGCAGAAGGGATCAGTTCACGGATTTCGTGACGCCGATGATCAATTACCTCAAAGCACACAATGTCAACTTCCGCTATGGCGTGACGGTCACGAACGTGGAGTTCGAGATTACAGATGAGAAGAAGGCTGCGAGAAAAATTGTCGCAACCGACAAGGACGGGAAGGATATCAGCATTGATCTGACAGACAATGACCTGTGCTTCATCACAAATGGATCCATGACGGAGAGCTCTTCCTATGGAACGGACAGCACGCCGGCACCGTGGAACCCGGCACTTGGCGGATGCTGGGAGATGTGGAAAAACATCGCAAAGCAGTCTCCGGAGTTCGGCCATCCGGAGAAGTTCTACTCGCAGCCGGAGAAGTCCAAGTGGGAATCCTGCACGGTGACCGTGACAGATCCGAGAATTACGAAGCTTGTTGAGAACATCACAAAGAGAAGTCCCTACGGCGGACGGATCTGCACGGGCGGCATCGTCACGGCGAAGGATTCCGGCTGGCTGATGAGCTGGACAATCAACCGTCAGGAGCAGTACTACGGACAGCCGGAGAATGCGTTTGAGGTCTGGGTGTACGGTTTGTTCCCGGATGCGCCTGGCAATTTTGTCAAGAAGCCGATGAGGGAATGTACCGGGCATGAGATCACGGCAGAGTGGCTGTACCACATCGGGGCGCCGAAGGATCAGATCGAGGAGCTTGCAGGCACCTGCAGCGCGATTCCGGTTATGATGCCCTTCATCACCAGCATGTTTATGCCGCGCGCCTTTGGAGACAGGCCGTATGTCGTTCCGAAGAATGCAGTGAACTTCGCGTTCCTGGGGCAGTTTGCAGAGACGCTGGATGAGCCGGGAAGAGACACTGTCTTCACGATCGAGTACTCAGGCCGGACGGCGATGGAGGCGGTCTACATTCTGGCGGGTGTGGAGCGTGCTGTACCGGAGGTCTTTGCGAGCCGGTATGACATCCGCTATCTGCTGAATGCAGCCGGTGAGATGCTGGACGGCGAGAAGCCGGACCTGAAGCTTCCGCTTCTTGTCAGAAGAAAGCTTGAAAAGAAAATCAAGGGAACGGATATTGAGCTGCTGCTGAAGGAGTACAACATCATTTGAGGCAGGCATTGCAGGCAGGTATACTGATATGGAAAGATTGTCGGTACTGGAAAAACAACGACAGGAGAATCAGAGAAGCCACAGGCCAGCAAAAGAAGAACTGCTTCTGTCCTACACAGACTATGTGGGCCAGCGGCGCCGGGAGGCTGCAAAGACGCTCTGCCAGCTTGAGACGGAATCGTTCTATGAGGAAACCTGCCTGTATCTGGAAAGAAGGACTTCCTGCCGGAATCCGAATGCGGGAAGACGCAGAAGCAGCCCGGAAACGAGGGAGCATGTCCGGCGGATCAATGGTCTCAGACATAGAAAATCAGCGCTGATGGCGATGGACCCGGACGTCTTCTATAAGGCTCATGCGGAAATGCTTCTTGCGGATGTCAGTGACGAGCAGAGCGGCCGTCTGATTGATGTTCCATATCTTCACCGTGCCAGAAAGCTGATAGCGGCTTCATTGGACGCTGGAATTCCGGTCTACCTGGTCGGTCATCTCGGCTCCGGAAAAACACAGCTGGCGGTGGAGGCGGCGCAGGATTCCATGCGCCGCCGTTTCCTGATGCAGAAGCTGTCAGAGGCGCTCCTTTCGTACCGGAATGGTCATCCGGACAGCGGCAGGGAGGAGGAGCTTGCCTGGTTTTCAGGTATCTGTACGGCGGCCAGAGAGAAGGCGGCCAAAGAGGCATTTCACCCGTATTTCATATCCGGATCCCACAATCTGACCGCGGAAGACATGTTCACGGAGAAAACGCTGAAGCTCACGCAGGCAGGAAGCCGGTCGACGGACGAAGACCAGCTCGGAAAGCTGACAGAGAACTTCCTTGCATTCTGCAGGGAGCAGGAGGGCAGGCTGAAGAGCCTTGCGCCGGAAAAGCAGCTGGAGCTTCTGCTGGCGGGATGGAAGACCTACTCGGATCTGTATATCTCGAAGAACACCGGGTTCGGTACGGTTGTGGAAAAAGTGGAGAAGGAGGTCCTGAAAGCGCTCCGGGAGGGCAGGCCGGTCATTATTGATGAGATCAATACGATCGCGATGTCAAACCTGATTGCGCTGAACGATATCCTTCAGCATCATGCCGGCCAGGAGGCCTACATCACGGGAGTCGGAACCGTGAAGATCGCGGAGGGGTTCTGTCTGATCGGAACCGGCAACCTATCGACCGGTACGGTCTCCTACGAGGGGACAAATGTCTTGAACCCGGCATTTCAGTCCCGTTTTACAACCATCGCGTACAACTATGTTCCGCAAAGCACGGAGGGAACGCTGGCGGAGCAGAAGGACCCCGCAAAAAATGAGCTGTTCCGCATGGTGATCGAGCATCTCTGTGACGCGGAGGGCTGTCTGTCGCTCCCGGAACCGGAGGTGACGATCGATGCCCTGTGGCGTCTGGCTCAGCTTGCGCGGATGAGCCAGGATATCTTCGAGGGACACGGGAAGAGTCTGGACGGAGCCGGTGATGTTCCGGTTCTGACGGAGTCGGTGCTTTCCATCCGGAATCTGATTCATGTCCTGGACCTCTGGAACCTGGGCGAGGAAATGGACCTTTCCATGGCACTCTGGAACGGGTTTCTCGGCTCCGTGACAAACAGTGATGACCGCAACCTGCTGCTTTCACTCGCAGTCCGGTATGGCTTTTTCCAGCCGCAGGATGGCTGGAAGGTGGAGTCCAGGGCGCGCGGGGAAGCCGGACAGCGCTACGAGGACATCCGGACACAGGAGACGATCTATGACCCGCAGCCGCTCGTGGACCTGTCCAGGGAGGATACGGTGAGGCTGATTTTTGGAAAAGGACCATCGAGAAAGAGTTTACCGGATGCGTTAAAAAGTCAAATCCTGGTGGATGAGGACATGGATGTATCCGTGGCAGACTTTATGGAGGCGGACAGCACGGTCCGCGAGCTTCAGCACAGTGCAGAGGTCCTGGAGCAGATCAGCCGTCAGGACACGGATCAGAGCAATCGATAATGTTCAGATCGTATCTGACCGGAACAGCTGTCCTTCCGGAAGAGGACGGACTATGAGCAGGAAAATACGGACGGGAGATGGCACATGGTTCAGAATTATAAAGCTATGCCGAAACCGGACGATCCGAGGAACGGTATGCCGGAAGCAGCCATGGCAGCAGCGTTTTCCAGGCGTGTGTCACATGTCCGGGAAAGGCTGGACGCCTGCCTTCGGACAGGCCTGATTCCGGACGGTCTTCTTCAGGAAATGAAATGTCTGAAGCAGGAACAGAAAACTCTGCTGACAGAGGCGCTGCCCAGGTACAGGCGCCTTCATCTGAACGACCCGGAACGAAACCTGAACGTGACAGTGACCCCTGTCACAGGGAGCCTGGAGCCGGGGAAGCTGGCGGAGACAGATCTGACGGAGGGCGAACGGACACTTTGCAGGAGACTGGCGGAGACGGAGGCCGGAGACGAGGAGCTGGACATTCCGGATACGACTGTCTGCATGGATATGAAGGACAGTCAGGCTGAGCAGGAAGGGGATTGTCCTGCCCGGATTGCAGGTGTCAGAAATGCGGATACTAGGGACGGACACGCAAATCGAGAAGATGGGAACCCGGATGTTTTCGACTCGGAACGGTATGAGGAAACTTTCTGGCTCTGCGTGCGGAATGAACAGACTGCTTTTTTATTCGGCGATGGCGGAAGCGTGCTTCTGTTTGAGCGAAACTGCGGGAGATGGCAGTGCAGAAGAGAACCGATCCTGACCGGATGCCTCGTCCAGAATGCCGTGATGGAGAGCGATCACAGCTGTCTGGTGGAGAATCTGGACGGCGGGGTGGAGCGGATCAGCTACAGCAGGATGGAGACGGCCGAGCAGCTTGCGGCGGTCAGTCTGTATGAGGCTTTGGATGAATGAGCAGCAGTTTTATGAAAAATGTGCGCAGATTCTTACGCGTCAGGAACGGATGCTGGTTCTGTTCTCGGGTGATATGCGGCTGACTTATGAGGTGGACAGGCGGGGAGAGCAGTTTGTTCTGCTGCCAAAGGAGCAGAAGGTACTGGTGCCTCTGCTCTTTTTTCAGCAGATTCATGCGGACGAAGACAAGCTGCTGTGGCATCTCTATCAGGAGCTGGCATTGTACCCGGACTGGCAGAGGCATCCGGAAGCGTACCTTTCGAGAGGAGAGTCGTTCAGATATGAGACGGAGGAGCTTGCGGGTTATTTTTTGAAAAGGGTGAAGGATACGGGCCTGACGGAGGACCCCGCATACCAGCCGCAGGTGGTCTGTGCATGGATCAGCAGCGGGATAACAGACCTTCTGGAGGATGTCGACCGTTGGGCGGCCAGCCTGATCGTGCAGGAAAAGGCACCGGTCTACCGGAGCGAGGAAGAAAAAAAGCGGATCGGGGAGATGCTCTTCTGGGAAGGGGCATTCCTGCCGGAGGATGAAAGCGGTGTTGACACTGCATCAGCCGGCACGCACAGATTCCTTGGGAAAATGCTGCTGAAGATGGAATTCTTCGGAGATATGCATGGAGAAGACGTGCAGATCAGCACAGAGGCAGACAAAACCGCAGACGCCGGAGCGTCTGAAGATCAGCTTCATAAGATCCTCTGGGCGCCGGTGATGGGGCAGCCGCGCTTCCAGTTTTTACGGGAGCAGCTGCTAGAAACCTACAGGAGAAGAGGCGGCATACAGGAGAGAGACGCACTGGTCCGCACATTTCTTCTCCCGGAATTTTTGAGGCTGTGGAAGTGCGACATTGACCACATGAAGCTGGAGAGGACAAAGGAGGAGCAGAGCGCGGAGCAGAAAGACCGGCAGAGCCGGAGGAAAGCCAGCCGGAAGCCATTTCAGCCCAGACAGTATGTGCGGCGGATGCTACAGCAGATGGAGGATGAGAAAAAGGAAGAGCGGCAGCAGGCGCAGAGAGCGCAGGAGGGGACCGATCTGGCCGTCTTTGGCGTGACAGCGCAGGACAGGCAGCTGTTCCGGCACTATGAGGAGAAGGTGCGGCCCCAGCGCGAGGAGATGAAACGGTTTTGGCGCCGCCTGATCGGGGAAGCATCCCGGGAGGTGAGCGTTTTGGTCGAGGGCGTGCCGAAGGGAGCGCTGGATGTGCCGGAGCTGATCCGGCAGTGGCCCGCCTTCACAGAGGCACAGCAGAAGCAGAACTATCGGGAGCTGTCGGTTTTCGATACCTGGGAGCTGCGGAGGGAGATCCGTGTCCTGCCGGAGGTGCTGGACATATCGTTTGTCATCGATAATTCTGGCTCCATGCGCTCCGGAAAGCTTCAGCCGGCAAGGGAAGCGCTGGCGATCGTTCTTCTGTCTCTTCAGGATTTTAAGCGGTATCTTGAGGCAAGCGCCGCACGGATGCACCAACCGGTGAAGGTGCGGACGGAGACCTGGCTGTTCGGGACAGACTGCAAGAGAGTGCTCTCGTTTGACGACATGGGAAAAAAGGCGGAGGCAGACACAATCCTGTCTGTGACGAAGCTGCTCGGCGACAATGGGACGACCGATGATGGAAAGTGCCTGCAGCAGATTCTTGACAGCCTTACCAGAACCGAGGAAATGGAGCTTCAGAGCGGAAAGCGGACTCATCTCATCTTCGAGGTGACAGACGGGGCGTCCTCATTTCCGGGGGCAGCAAAGAAGGCGGCAGAGGAGCTTCAGAAGAAACATGTGGAGATCCAGGCGATCGAGATCGGATTGAAGAACGATGAGCAGGCCCGGAATGTTTTCGAGTATATCTTCGGAGAACATGGAACCTTCCTTGGCAATGACACAGCAAGGCTTCCTTCAGCGCTCATGGACGCGGTGAAGAGACAGATGGTGACTGTCCTGAAAGGGAAGAGTATGGTACAATCACCGGGAAGCTGAACAATGCAGGGTGGGCGCCCTGATCTGATACTGAGATGGTTTGATTTTATGCGTATTTCATCATTAAGAGGGGACAGAGCGTTCCTCCGGAAACTGACAAC
>Ga0256404_1006983_pt1 | contig 18183 bp, 10 predicted proteins | sample RumenRJG_01DNA_FD_185990 | JGI IMG/M metagenome (GOLD analysis project Ga0256404, IMG submission 185990) | Bovine rumen microbial communities from Lethbridge, Alberta, Canada - RJG_01 | ecosystem: Host-associated > Mammals > Digestive system > Stomach > Rumen | place: Canada: Alberta | collected...
AATACCTACGACCCGAACGAAAAATATGTCGGTCCCTATGTCTTCAAGGATGGAGACAAGGTCTCCGTTACCATGGATTACTCGAATTCCACCTATGATTACTTCAATCAGGAATACTACACGAATGCCAAATCTGCCGAAAAAGGGACAGCCGTTGTGACCGACCCCTACTATGACGCTACGTCAGGCAAAATCATGTCCTCCTGCTCCGTTCCCATGTATGACGGAAGCAAGTTCATCGGCTGCGTCACTGTCGATATGGAGCTCTCTTCCATCAACGATTTCATCACTTCTTTTAAGGTAGGCAAGGCCGGAAGCGCCATGCTCCTCTCTTCCCAGGGCGTCTACATCGCAGGCGTTTCCGATGAGACCCTGCAGAGCGAGAACAAAATCACCGAGGACTCCAATGCCTCTCTGGCCAAGGCCGGCTCCCTCATTATGAGCAATGAAGAAGGTGCCGCTGCCTATACGAATTCCGGCAAAAAATATGATCTCTTCTACACGACGATTCCGGAGACCGGCTGGCACATCATCGCCCAGATTCCGGAGACGGAACTGACAGGCTCCATCCATTTCATGGTCAGCCTGCAGCTTGTCATCCTGATCATTGCCCTGATTGTTTCGTCCATTGTTGTCGTTCTGATCATCAACAGCATCACGAAGACCATCTCTTCCGTCCAGAAGTTCTCGGACCACCTGGCTTCCGGTGACCTGACCGTCGACCAGCTGTCCTATGCGAAGAACGACGAGCTGGGCCAGATGTCCACGGCCCTGAACAATATGTACGGCAAGAACCGGTCCATGATTGGCAATATCGCCGACCATTCCGAGAAGATGTTCTCCTCCAGCCAGAGCCTGCGTCAGGCTTCGGATGATCTGTCCGCGAAGTTCGACGAGATCAAGACCTCCATGAACAAGATCAACGATGCCACAAGCTCCTCTTCCGCCGCTACGGAGGAGGTCAATGCTTCGGCAGAGGAAGTCAATGCTTCCATGAACACCCTGGCTGCCGAAACCTCCGAAGCTGTCGAAGCAGCCGAAGAAATCAAGAAGCGGGCCGCCGAAGTTGCCGAGAGCAGCCGCAAGTCCTCGGAATCCGCCAAGGAACTGTCCCAGCAGTTTGCTGACCAGCTGGGCGAGAGCATCGAGCACTCCAAAGTCGTTGAATCCATCGGCGAGCTGGCAAACGTCATCGACGGTATCGCAGACCAGATCAACCTCCTGTCCCTGAATGCCTCCATCGAGGCCGCCCGGGCCGGCGAAGCCGGCCGCGGCTTTGCCGTAGTCGCTGACGAAATCGGCAAGCTGGCAAACGAAACCTCCGAAGCCGTCAAGAACATTCAGGCCACGGTCGGTCAGGTTCAGGATTCCTTCAACGACCTGTCCCAGAACTCCAAGGGTCTCCTCTCCTTTGTCACCGATACGGTCATGCCGGACTACGATACCCTGACCCAGACTGCCGAGCAGTACGGCAAAGATGCGGAGTACTTCGCCGGCATCTCCGGCAAGGTAGCCGATATGTCCAATGACATCGAGAAGATCATGGGCGAGGTTTCCCTGGCTATTCAGAACATCGCCGAGTCCTCCCAGTCCACGGCCGACGAGTCGGGCAACGTCCTGGCCGGCGTCGAAGACGTGGCCGGAACAGTCGATGAAGTCTCCACCATGTCCCAGGACCAGCAGGCTATCGCCGACGACCTGGACCATGTGGTCAAGGAATTCAAGCTGTAATCCAGTTTCTCAATGATCATTCAAAAATCCGGTCCCCGTCAGGAGGCCGGATTTTTTGACGGATTTTCTGCAAATCTGCCGGGAACTTTTTAAAAAAACAGTTGACGCGTCCCCGCTCTTTTGGTATATTTATCTTCGTTGCGGCGAGGTAGCTCAGCTGGCTAGAGCACGCGGTTCATACCCGCGGTGTCGAGAGTTCGAGTCTCCCCCTCGCTACGAAGTCAGGAGCTGCGAAAATGTATTTAGCATTTTCGCAGCTCCTTTTTGTCGAAATTTTCAACCGACGCTACTTTTCGGTGCTCACCCGCCTCTCCGCAGGACCCCGGGCTTCAGGAGTCCTTTGGGCGGCTGAACCGGGCCGGACTTGTTCTACATGTCTTGGCATGCACACAGAATCCGATGTGGTCCTGCTTTGGAAGCTGCGGGAGTGCTGCTATACCGCCGGGAACGGCCGGGCCCGGAGCCTCGGCTCAGGCCGCCCGGCCGAAGGCATTTTCTTTTTCCCTCATTACTAATACGCGAGCCTTCGGCATCGCGTCCATTCGCAGAGCCCCGCTCCCGGCCTTTCCGGGCATGTCTTTGTCCCGACCGTCCTCCGATTCCAGTCCATTATCAGTCGGACTTGCCGCGCCATCCATGGCGCGGCATCGGTCGCATTCCAGCCGTCCGTCCCTGCAGCCGCCGTCGGCCTATTCAGCCCGGTGCCCTGCTCCGGTCGGGCTCGCATACGCCAGAAGGCGTCCAACGAAGGTTGCAGGAATTTGTTTGGAATAATTCCTGAAATTCTCGTCGAAGACTCTATTCGATATCCCGTCGCCTATCCTCCTTATAATCAAATTCGAGGGCAAAATCTATCGTTCCGAAGGTGCTGATAACATCACATACCTGCCTCTGCTGAATGAATACGTCCAAAGGCTTATTCTCAGCATTCTTTCCCGCCTTCTGGCAGCCGGTTGTAAGTGCCTTTGATATCCCGGAATTACCTATATTTCTTCTAAGTTTAAAGGGGTTGGTTCAGTGATGGAAATTTTTCAGGAGAAGATTGACAAAGAAAAAATATTTATTACAATAGGTAAAAAGAAATGTGGTTTTGTGCCGTACAGCTTTTGCTAAAGCGGGTTACTACGTTTCTTTTTTTATGTCTATTATGTCGTATAGATATTTCTTTCCGTCTTCGTCACATCTGATGATCATACGCCCCTGAAACAGATTTCTGCCGATGATATTCTTTTCCGAATCCGTGACCGGCAAAGAAAATCGAATCGTACATCGGTACCATCCGAATTTGGCGTTCTTGGAATGTTTGTCCGCATTATTCTCTGTGAACGCAATATTGGAAGCTGTCTGGATTAATTCAGGAATAGCCTGTGACGCATTGGCTTTTGCTTTTCCAATTGTTCCATGCGATTTGTAACTGTAATTGCTGTGGGCATATTCATCCGGGAAATCGCGTCCAATGTATACGACCTCGTCGTTCTCATCGATTACATATGACTTCCCGACAAACTGCTTCAGATATTCTTCCACACCATCCCAGTCAATTTTTCGCTTGCTGCTGAAAATAATCGTGTTGATTTCAACGATTTTCTTCCCATACGCCAGAATGATTTTTACGCTGTCTTCAGGCATTGCTCCTCCTGTATACTGTCAATCCCGTATAGCTCCCACCCGTCATTTTCACAGAAACTTAGGTATTATCAATCGGTTCAGGCAAGAGATGAACCTGCGAAAGCCGGGGAGCCAAGTCTGAAACTCAGTCATACAGGATTCCCCTGACCATCTCTTCCAGCTCGCTGGCGGTGAAAGGCTTGGTAACGAAGTCGGCCGCGCCGGTATTGATGGCCTGCTCGAAGAGGGGCAGGTCCATGTCGCCGGACATGATGATGACCGGAAGCTTGGGGAATTCCTCGTGGATTTCCTTCATAATGTCGAGGCCGTAGCCGTCCGGAAGCCAGATGTCCTGCAATACGAGGTCGAAGGACTGCTCCTTGAGCAGGGCCTTCTCTTCTTCCCGGCTCTTGGCATAGGAGATATCCACATCGCCAAGGCCGGAGAGAATCTTCTTGGCCATGACGAAGCTGATCTTGCCGTCGTCGGTGATGAGAACGCTCCGTCGGCCCATATCCGACTGGCAGAGCTTATAATCCTTGTCCTCGTCAATGAGGGCCAGCATGGCGTCGGCCACTTCCGGATCGAACTGGGTGCCCCGGCCCTTCACAATCTGTTCCCGGACCGCATCCTGGGGCAGGTGGGCCCGGTAGGACCGGTTGGAGCTCATGGCGTCGTAGGCGTCGGCAACCCCGATGATCCGGGCAATCCGGGGAATGTCCTCCCCTGCCCGCTTGTCCGGGTAGCCCTTGCCGTCATAGCGCTCGTGGTGGAAACGGGCCCCGTAGCAGATCCGTTTGTCCCAGGAGATACCGCTGATGATACGGAAGCCGGCCACAGGGTGAATCTTCATGAGTTCGAATTCCTCGTCGGTAAGCCGGCCGGGCTTGTTGATGACCTCTTCCGGCACCCGGATTTTCCCTACGTCGTGCAGAAGACCGGCCCGGTAAATGAGGTCGCAGTCCTCCTTCGAAAGGCCCAGCTTCTCCGCCAGCATGCGGGAGTACTTGGCCACCCGGCGGGAATGGCCGGAGGTGTAAGTATCCTTGGCATCGATGGTATTCGTCAGGGCTTCGACAGTTTCCATCAGGAGCTTCTCGGTCTCCTCTTCCTGGGCCTTGATGACCTTGGTCTTCTCCGCCAGTTCCTCTTCCAGCTGCTGCTGCATCTTTTCCAGGTCGGCCCTTCTCCGGGCCTTCAGCATGATTCGGAGGGTCAGGAAAATAATGAGGCCAAGGACCAGAATGCCGGCAATGACTGTAAGAATTACGAACCAGAGATTTTCCCAGAGCCGGGGCTCTTTGTCTATGTAGAATTTGCTGTCGGAAATGACCTCCCCGTTCGGTGAGGTCAGAATCTGCATGCGGACGGTATAGGTTCCCTTCTTCGCATTGGTCAGAGTCAGAGGCTCCGCATCCTCATAGAGGACTCCGGAAGTATTTTTTGTCATCCCCTCGATATTCATCCGGACATAGACCCCGGCCTGGGAGAAGTACCGGATGGAGGGAGAAATCTTAATTACAGCTGTATCCGCAGGAATTGTATATCTCCCGTCCGTCCCGGGCCGGATCAGGGTATCATCGGCATAGACGTCCCCCAGCCCGAATTTGATGAAGGTATGGGAGAGAAAGTCCGTGGAAAAGCTCATATAGCCTGCGGAGGTGCAGAAGGTCAGCGTATCCCCGGAAAGAAAGTTGAAGCTGTTTGCCATCATGGCCTGGTCCAGGCCCTCATTCACCCCGTAGAAGCTGTATTTCATGTCCTCGGCATTCCCTACGAGTTCATCCGCGGAAAGCACGTAGAGGCCCACGCTGGAAAGGACATAGGCCGTATCCCCGTCCATCAGGACGTCGAAATTGTTGAAATAGGGGAAGTTCGTAAGTGTAGTCACCTTCCCGTCCTTCAAGTAGCCGATGGAGTTCGATGTCACACAGAAATATCCTCCGTCATAGGGGGTAAGGCGCATGACGATGCCGGAATTTAAGCCTTCCGCCTTGCTGATATGGGCCGTGATTTTTCCATCCTTCAGGCAGTAGATGCCGGCCCCGTCCGTTCCAGCGAGGCAGGTTCCGTCATCCATCTCGGCAATGGAAAGAATCTGGGTATTCTGCAGACCGTCGTCTCCTGTAACCTTTTCTATTACAGCCCCGTCCCGGATGAAATTCAGGCCGTCCGCCGTCGCCGCCGCAATGGTCCCGTCCGAAAGCTCATAGGTACTGCGGACCCGGTTCGCTGTCAGGCCTGAATTTTCCACATTATATTCATGAATAATATTTTCCCCGTCGGATTCCACGAGTCCAAAGTCGGAGTAAGTAGATATCCAGAGAGCCCCCTTGGAATCCGCCATGAGGCAGCGGATTCTCGTCCCGTCCAGGGCCTGGGTCAGAGGGTTTCTCACGAGGTTTCCGCCCGCATCCAGAATGAAAAGTCCCTGGTCCGTCGCCGCATATGTCCGGTTCTTATACGGAAGCAGGGCATTTGTTACGGCCTCATACTTCCCCTCTGAAGGATGGGAAAAAGCAGACGCCGACATCTTCAGGACACCCAGATCCCCGGAGCAGATCCAGATATTTCCCTGGTAGTCCTCGTGAATCCAGGAAACCGAGGTATTGAAGGTATCTACTGTCCGGACCGAGAATTCATTCGAGCCCTTTTCAAAACAGCCGAAGCCGGCCTGGCCGCCGACCCAGAGACGGCCTTCCGCATCCAGGAGCAGGCTTTTCAGTTCGCCGATGTCCGGGACCTGATAGCGGACTTCCGTCGTCTGCTCTGCGGATCTTACTTCAAGAATATCCCCTTCCGCCGTGGCGGCAAGGACTTTTCCTCCGCAGAGGAAGACGCCCTCATAGTAGGGCTGCTTCTCCCCGTCCGCCCCGCTCCTGATTTCAGACGCGGTCTTTCCGTCCTCGGAAAGGACGTAGAGATGGCCGGAATTATCCGTGCACACGAACCGGCCGTCGGAAAAGCAGATGGAGTTCACGTAGGAAAGGCCGTTCGGCAGGTTCCGGATGTCCCCGTCCGCTGTGATTTCAAACATTCCCTCCGAAGTCCCGACAAAGATGTTTCCGGATCCGTCCTCGCCAAAGCAACGGATGGATTCGGAGGGAATCCCGTCCTCATCCGTATAGAAGTGAAACTCTCCGTTCTCATAGACGGCGGCCCCGCTGTCGTTCGTTCCGATGAAGAGGCGGCCCTTGGAGTCCGTGAAAAGGGCGTTTACGTTCGCAATGCCGCCTTCCCGGATGAAGGTGAAATTCCGCCCGTCGAAGGAGAAAAGGCCTGCATAGGACCCCACCCAGATCATCCCGTCCGGCGTCTCTGCCAAGCAATTGGCCTCGGAGGACAAAAGCCCGTTTGTCCGATCATAGACGGTGTAATTCAGTGATGTCTCCTGTGCAGCAGACGAAGGAAGTCCCCGGACCGCAGAAAGCGGCAGGGCCAGCAGGCAGGCAAGCAGTATGAATAATGCTTTTCTGAATTTTTTCATAGGCTTTTCTCTCATGACATTTATGTGAAACGGTATTCAAAAACCAGCCTTAATCCTCGAAAGGATCTCTCTTCTTCACAAGGTCCTTGGGCAGATAATTAATGATCATACGCTCGAGCTTCACTGGCTGCACCGGCTTGGCCAGATAGTCCTGGAAGCCGGAATCCCTGTACATGCGGTCAATCCCCGCAATGGCATTGGCGGTCAGGGCAATGGTCGCCGTCTGCCGGTTGGGATTCGTTTCCTCCGCCCGAATGCGCTTCAGGGTCTCAATCCCGTCCAGCTCCGGCATCATATGATCCATGAAAATAATATTATACTTCTGTTTCCTGGTCATCTCCAGCGCTTCCATGCCTCCGGCGGCCTGGTCGATTTTCATTTCCGTCTGCTTCAGGAGACCGGTGAAGACCACCCGGTTCATCTTGTTGTCATCCACCACAAGAATATGAGCCTCCGGTGCGGTGAAAGAAGGCTCGTATTTCTTCTTCTCTGCCTGGACCGAAGTGCTCTGCTTTTCCAGGTCTCCCATGGGCCGCTCATCCGAAATTTTCTGGGGAATCTCCACGGAAAATTCCGAACCTTCCCCGTAGACGGACTGCACATGGATACTGCCGCCCATGACCTCCAAAAGGAGCTTTGTAATGGAAAGGCCGAGTCCGGTCCCCTCGATGTGGCGGTTCTTCGTCTGATCCATGCGGGAGAAATCCGTGAAAAGGTCGTCCATGGCCTCCGCCTTGATTACGATGCCGGTATCCCGGACCGAGACCCGGAGCAGGTAGTCCTGTCCGTCCTTCTGCTCTTCGACAGGAATTATTTCTCCGGCCACGGTAAGGGTGACGGAACCTTTCTCAGTGTACTTCACCGCGTTCGTAAGAATATTCGTAATGATCTGCTTGACCCGGACGTCATCGCCGAAAAGGGCGGAAGGAAGCGCTTTGTCACAGGACAGAATCATGCGAAGCCCCTTCTCGTCCGCCCGTTTCTTCAGGAGAGTGACACAGTCATTGATGACAGAGGCCGTCTGATAGCTGATGATTGATAACTCCATCTTCCCGGACTCGATTTTCGAAAAATCCAGGATGTCGTTTATGATGGAAAGCAGCATGCGGCCAGCCGTTCCGATATTGTCCGCATACGAAAGAATTTTGTCGTCCGTACACTCCCGCTCAATCATTTCGTTCATGCCGAGCACGGTATTGATGGGGGTCCGGATTTCATGGGACATGGAGGCCAGGAAGCGGCTCTTTGAATCGGAAAGGGCAAGGGCTTCCTTCTTCTCCTCTTTGGCCTTTTCCGCGTCCATGACCGCCTTCAGTATTGCAATGACCGACAGGGCCATGAGGCCTAAAAGGACTCCCGTTTCGTTCATGTTCCCGGACCCCTGCAGGGCGCTCGGAAGGGAGAACAGGCTGGTGACGAAAAAGACACCCAGCCCGAAACCAATCAGCTTGTAATCCAGACTCTTTTGCACAATGTCCCGGACAACCGTGCCGACAACGGTCAAAATGCTTCCCCCAATCAGGATGACTATGACCGGAACCGAATAGATATAGGACATGATTCCTGTCACGTGCAGGATGAAACAAAGGAAGGACGCACTGATATCCATCCCCTCCATGAGGAGGAAAATGCGATGATAGCGCCTCTTCTGCACTTCATCAATGTAGCACATGAAGGGCAGGGGCATGAGGAACTTGAATATGAAGGCAGCAAAGGAAGCTACATCCACGTGGGGAATGATAAACTGCCGGAGGTAGCAGTTCTCTGTCAGGCTCCAGCCGGCGAAGAAGACGACGCCCAGGGCCAGAAACTTGAGTTCCGAAGCCGCATGCAGCCGCACTTCCATCACAAGGGAAATCACAACCAGGGCAAGGCCGAAGATGAGAAGGAGGATGGCCAGAATCACTTCCGCCCCGTAGGCACGGAAATAGGACATCAGAATGCCCGCCCGGTCCCCGTAATACACCTGGTCGACATAGCCCCGGTAGGAGGTGTCCGAAGTGGACTCAATCCGCAGCCACCGGCCCTCGTCCTGCTGCCGGAGGTCGACGAACAAAAGCCCCGTGGTCGTATAGCCGTAGGTAAAGGGAGAATCATTCATGGAATAGGTGTAGCGAAGTTCATCATCCACGTAGATTTTCACCGCCGGAGCATAGAGACCTGCCTGGGCCTCATTATTGCTGCCTGCCGTCTCGGAAATCCGCTTCGAAAGGTCTCCGACCTTTTCCGTTCCGAGAACCGTGATCGGAAGGGTCACTGTAAATACCGATCCCTTGCCGTATTCGGACGTGACGGAAATTTCTCCGCCCATGAGCTCCGTGATCTGCTTCGTGATGGCAAGTCCCAGGCCGGTGCCCTCGATGGACCGGTTTTTCCGCTCGTCCACCCGCTGAAAGGAGTCGAAAATCCTGTCCAGATTCTCGGACTTGATCCCCATGCCGGTATCTTCCACCCGGATTTCCACCGGAACGGCCAGCCCCGGTGTCAGGGGAGAAGCATCCTTCCTTCGCACCGTGAAGGTGACGGTTCCTTCCGGGGTATATTTTACCGCATTTGTCAGGATATTTACCATGACTTGTTTGATTCGGGTTTCATCCCCGTGGCCCTTCTCGGGAAGTTCCGGGTCCGCCTCCAGCTTGAAGGAGAGGTTCTTGGCCTCTGCCCGCCCCCGGATCATGACCGCCACGTCGTTGATCAGGGAAGACATGGAAAAGTCCACCGGGACAAGTTCCACCCGGCCCGACTCAATCTTGGAGAAATCCAGAATGTCATTGATGAGGGAAAGTAGATTCTTCGCCGCGCTGTCCACATTCCCGGCATACTCCCGCACCGGCTGTTCCGTGGATTCCCGGAGAATCATCGTGTTCATGCCCAGAATCGTATTGATGGGGGTCCGGATCTCATGGGACATGGAGGCAAGGAAGCGGGACTTGGCATCCGACTTCCGGTCCGCTTCGTCTCTCTCCTCCTCGGCCCGGGCCACTTCGGCCTTTTCAAAAGCCAGCTGCTTTTCCATCAGGCGGTAATTGTCCTGCAGGAGGGCATCGTTTTCCCGGATGGCTTCCGAGATGTGGACATAGGCCAGTATGACCGTATATACAGCCGTTCCCATGCGGGTAAATTCCACAAAGTCGCCGACCTTGATCACCATGGAACGGACGACGTCTATGAGGACGCCGGCCGAAAAGAAGCTCAATGCAAAGAGCTCCAGCAGGTACCGCCTGTCCCTCGTCCGCCGGAAGGCAGACAGAAATCGAAAGCCGACGAAGAGCAGCACGATGGCAATGACCCCATGGGTGAAGGTCGCCATCTCAAGGAAGTCCCGGACCCCGAAGAGCTGCAGGAGGATCTGGACCAGAATATCTCCAACAGAAAGTATGATAAGGGGAGTGAAGCCCTTCCGGTCAGAAAGTTCAAAGCGGTTCTCGTAGTAGAGGAGGAAAAAGCAGGGAAAGGCCGTATTCAATACCAGAATCATCACCGAATAGAGGACTGAGTTCCCGTAGAAAAGAGAGAGGGTCTTCGTCTCGATGGCCGCCTGCACACACTCCATGAAGCAGAAGATGGCAAGGAAGGGCATACCGTGGCTCCCTCCGGTCGCCCGGGCCCGGACTGGGGAAATCAGCAGGAAGAGGATTCCCATGGAAAAGACAATCATGATGGAGATAAAGGCCGGAATAGCCTTCTCAGGTCATGAAGAATCACATCATCCCGGGCCCCATAGGTCACAGGTCCCCAAATCCCCGCATAGTCGCTGTAGGGAGATGTGGACATGATGAAGAGTTCCTTCCCGACGGCATCCGCCGGAATATCCACGTAGTTTTTGATACTGCCCGGAGTCTTCCCGAACCAGTGGTTTCCGTCCCAGCCGAAGCTGTATATTTTTTCCCCGCCGAGGGTAATGAAAAGCGTTTTGTCCGCTGAAAGAAAGGCCAGAGTCTTCCCGGCGAGTTCCTCGTCCACAATCCGGCTCAGGCAGACGGCGTCATAGGGCTCACTCTTTGCAAAGTAGGGCAGGGTGACTTCTTTTGACTCTTCTTCCGCAGTGAAGGTCCAGCCGGAATTTAAGGCCTGTACCGCCCCCGTTCCGACCGTCGTATTCTCGTTCGTAAATGTCAGGGCAGCAAGGAGAATCACCCCGACGGAAAGGGCCAGTGACATCCAGCCCAGAAAGCGGATTATATTCTTTTTTCGTCCCGTTTTTTCCATAGGCTTATTTCTTCTGCTGATGGCGTTTCTTGCGGAAAAAGGCATCGATGTTCAGCTTGATCTCAGGTCCGGGCATGGTTTTCAGAAGGTAGCCTTCCGGCTTCAGGGCCAGAACCTGCATCACGGACTCCCGGTCCGAATTTCCCGTCAGGAAAATCACGGGAATATCCGCGGTTGTCTCATCGGCCCGGAGCATTTTTAAGACCGTCTGTCCGTCAGCTACAGGCATCTCGTAATCGAGCAATATGAGGTCCGGCTTGTGGCGGACAATCTGGGAAAGGAGTTCCATGCCGGACTCCGAGTTTTCCACTTCATAGGAGGGAGAAAGAAAGTGGGTGATCAGCTGCCGGTAGACCCGGTCGTCATCGCAGATGGCAATGCGCTTCTTCTTCGACACCGGGTTTTCCAGATACGTCTCAACCGCCGTCACGACCTCATTCACATCGACCGGCCGCACGAACGTCGCCACAACTGCATCCTCCGAGATGAAATGCTTTACCTCGCGCAGTTCTTCGACTGAGCCGATCAGAATGAAGTCCCTGGGCTCCGCATCCAGAAGGTCATTGATATAGACAAGGGTCTTGGCCTGAACCGTGCTGTCCACGAAGCAGATGACAACCGCCTGTCTTCGTTCCCAGACCTCTCCGATGGCATCGATGTCCAGAGCGGCCTCATCAATCAAATAGCCACGGTCCAGCAGCTTTTCCCGGATGCTGTCCAGCAGAATGGAGGAGGCGGACGAAAGCAGAAGAAGGCTGCCGGCACCTTCCCAGCTTTCCCCGTCCCCTGATGACCCGTCAGAGTCTATCCAGAAGTCGGAATTTTCAAATCCCCATCCGGAAGAATCGGTCATGCAAGTATTTCCTTTGCTGCATCAAGTACCTGGGAAAAGTCCTCCATGAACTTTTCCCAGCCGGCATCCACTTCTTCGTACTTCCCGTCCTTGCAGAAAAATTCCTGCTCTTTGGCTTCCGCATTCATGGCTACGGCGCCGACATTGAGTGACGTAGACTTGATGGCGTGGGCCATAATCTGGTAGTTGTGGTAATCCTTGGCCTTTGCTGCTTCCGGAATCTTCTTCAGATACTCCTTGCCCTCTTCCACGTAGACCTCGAGAATGGTCTTCCACATGTCCTCGTCCCCGCAGTAGGTCATTGCCGTGTCGTGATCGAAATAAACCATTGCTGCCATTTTCTGTTCTCCTTTCAGATGAATTGAATTATTGCTGCTCTTCCTTATTCAGTTTTCTGGTTGTCTTTCATTCGTCTCCCTCTCCCTCATCTGTTGAAGTCTTCTGCAATTGCTCCCGTATTCCGGAAAAATTAACTTCCCTGACCAGGGAAGAAATCTTTTTGACCCTCTCCTGCTCCCCCTCCGGAAGCCGATAATCCGCCAGGGACTTAAGGACAGACTGAATTCCGTCCACATCCAGGGCATCCGCCATTTCCAGCATTACGCCATAGGCTTCTTTCAGGGAGTCCGCATCGATTTCCGCCTTGTCGGAATCAGCACCGGAGCCATCCGCCCCGCCCTGCGCATTCTCTTCTTCAGAAAGCAGACCTTCTTCCCTGAGCACGCCGGAAAGCTTCTCCAGAAGCTCCCGGTAATCCTCCAGCAGGCTGCCGGTATCGGAATCAATCTGACCCCTTGCTTCTGTATCCCCCTCCTGGGCCTTGTCTCCCGCTTCTTCCAATGCCTTGGCCCGGGCGGAAAGGTCCATGGCCCCGATAAGCCGGGCCGAGGACTTCAGGGCATGCACCTTGATGGTATAGTTCTCAAGGTCTCCTGCTGCCTGCAGACGGTCGATTTCATCCGCATTGCCCGGTCCCAGGGCCGTAAAATCCGTAAGGACGGAAGTATATAGTTCCTCGCTTCCCATGCTCCCGGCAGCCTCTTTCACAGTAAGGCCGCATTCCCGGGAAAGGGCAGAAAACAGGGGATTTTCACCCTCATCTCTTTCAGGAGCTGCTTCTGCCACCCGGTCAGGTTCTACCTCTCTGCTCTCAGCCGCTTTTATGGCAGGGGCTTCCGCTGTCCCCTTTGCAGGGGTTTCCGCAGACGCCTTCCCGGCCTGGTCCCCGCCGTCGAATACGACCTTGTCCACTGGAAGGAAGTCCCGGAGGGCAGAGGAAAGGTCAGCCGGGGTGACGGGCTTGCTCAGATACCCGTTGAAGCCGTTCGCCAGGGCCTCTTCCCGGACTCCGGCAAAGGCATCGGCTGTCAAAAGGACCACCGGCGTCTCGTGGTTGATTGCGCAGGATTCCTGCTCCCGCAGGACATGAAGGGTCTGGGTTCCGTCCATGCCGGGCATGCGTTGATCCATGAAGATGACGTCGAACTTCGTCTTGCTGCACTCTTCCAGGGCTTCCTCCCCGCTGGCAGCCGTATGGATGTCCGGCTTCTTTTCCTTCAGAAGCAGGGTAAAGACCTTGATATTGAGCGGGGTATCGTCCACGACCAGAAGGGTGGCATTGGGGCAGATATAATCTCTGGTGTCGCGCTCATCCTCTTCCTGCAGGGCATGGAGATCAAATTCCCCGATGGGGGCCGGGTCGGCCACAGGCTGGGGGATGCGGCAGGAAAAGTCCGACCCCTTGCCATAGCGACTCTCGACGGAAACCCGGCTGCCCATGAGGATGAGCAGGTTTTCCGTAATGCTCATGCCGAGACCCGTTCCCTCGACAGCCCGGTTCTTCTTCTCGTCCACCCGGACGAAGGGCTCGAAAATCCGGTTTATGTCCTCTTCCCGGATGCCGATGCCGGTGTCCTTGATGTGGAACTTGAGGAGAATCATGTTTTCTTCCTTCTCCTCATAGTCCACGGAAAGCTCCACATGGCCTTCGTTCGTATATTTGACCCCGTTGTTGATGAGGTTGATAAGGACCTGGCGGATGCGGGAATAGTCCCCGACCAGGCGGTCCGGTATGTTCGGATTTACCACAACCCGGAATTCCAGCCCCTTCTGAGCCGCCCTCTCCCTCTCAACGACGGAAATCTCCGCCAGAAGTTCCTTCAGGGAATAGGGCTCGGGCTGAAGCTCCACGGCCCCGGATTCCAGACGGGAAAAGTCCAGAATGTCGTTTACGAGGGAAAGAAGGACTTTCCCCGATGTCCGGATATCAAGCGCATACTGGCGGGTATTTTCCTCCTTCGTATCCCTCAGGATCATCTCGTCCAGACCCAGGACGGAATTGATGGGGGTACGGATTTCGTGGGAAACGGAAGCGAGCAATGTCTTCTGGGACCGCCGATAGGCATTGAACTCTATGTCCTTCTTCACGGTCTGGACCACATTGGCCGAATTGACGGCCTCCGTCACAGCTGCAAAGAAGATGATTCCTATGGGAAGGAATATCCCCGTGACCCCGAAGCCGTTCTGACCAGCAATCTCAAGAACACCGCAGATGGCCAGCACCACCATGGCGATGATAGTCTTTTTCAGTTTCTGGGTCAGCTGCCGGTCGTTTTTGATAATCAGGGCAAGGGTGACCGCACAATAGGCGACCGAGGCGTTCAGGGGAATGTCCATCATCAGGCCCAGCCTGCGGTAATTGGCTGCACCTGAAAACAGGAGGGCAAAAAGAGCCAGGTCATCGAGAACATTCAGGCTCACAAATACTATAGCCGAACGGAAGTATTCTTTCTCTTCCACAAAGGCAATGGCCAAAACAAATGGAATCGGCAGAATGATCTGGGCCAGGTAATTTAAGTCCCGGGCCATATAGATATTGGGAAGGAGGAACTGGCGGCAGTTGGTCTGATAGATCATCCAGACGGCCGCAACAATCATCGCGATTCCCTTGCAGAGGTTTCCCCGGGTCTGATTGGTCCGGAATTTCCGGTTGCTGAAGTAGCGGGAAATGGCGATGAGGCCGAATACCATGATGACGATGGCCGCAACCAGGGTCAGGGCGTTTCTGCGGAAGAGATAGAGAATCGTATCCGTCTGATCCCCGAAATAAATCCAGCCGACCATTTCCGAGGCATCGGGCAGGCAGGTATAGGAAATTTCAATATCCTTCCCGGCCCAGTTCTGGCTCAAAGGAACAATCAGAAACTGGGAAGGGGCCAGGTCCCTGTTGATCTGCCTTTCCGGAACGTATGCATAGGAATAGATGGTCTCTCCGTCCACCCGGACGGAAACCTCATGGTCATTGATCCAGATGAAGACCGCAGTATTGGCCTTGAAATCCCTCGGAAGGACCGATGAGATGGTATACTTGTCCGCCTTGATACCGGAAGCCGGGATCTCGATAGCTGTCGTGCTGCCGTCCTCTGCCGTGAGCAGCCACCCGTCCTTCCACAGGGAGACCGGCTGCCTCTCTGCCTCATTTCCCGTGGAGGAGACGGCCGCAAGGCAAACAGCCGCCAGGACACAGATGACCAGGGCAGCAATGCTCCCGTATTTCAATGTCCGGAGAACTTTCTCTTTCATGGCCGGCCCCTTTCAGGCTGTGGCAGTCTGCAAATTAAAAACTGAAGCTTTGAACGACAATATACGCAATTCCCATGAAAAATGAAAACCGCTTGTATGGGCCCAATAGCTGGAATTACAGCTTTCCAATGAAGTTGCGGGCAAAGAACTGATCAATGGCCGCATGAATCTGCCGGCCCTCCAGAGACTTCAGAAGGTAGCCCTCCGGCTTCAGGGTCAGCACCTTCATGACCGTTTCCTTGTCATCTTTGCCCGTCAGAAACATGACCGGGATGTCTTTCGTTTCCTCGCTGTTCGAAAGCATCTGGGCCACCGTGTCCCCGTTCGTCACCGGCATTTCGTAGTCGAGGAGGATCAGATCCGGCTTGTTCGATGAAAGATAGCGGATGCCGTCCAGGGCGGAGTTCGCCACCTTCACGTCGTAGGCGTCGGAAAGGTAGCCCCGGATGGTCCAGAGGAAGACCGGGTCGTCATCAATGACAAGGATTTCCGGCAGGTCGGCGCTCACGTCCTTCATGTCATACCAGTTGCAGACCGTCGAAGCCACGTCCGCCGCACTGAAAGGCCGCTCGAAGGTCTTTGCAATCAGAGCGGCCGGAATATATTCTTCCAGGGATTTGATCTCCTGGGCCTCTCCCAGGACGAAGAGGTCCTTCTTGTTCCAGCAGATTTCCTTCAGAAGTTCAAAGACCGACGGCATTCCCGGCGGGAACTTGCCCAGAAGGACCAGAAAGACATCGGCGTCATAGCGGTGCTCCTCCAGTTCCTCCACGGACGGCTTGACGTCAATGACCTCGACATTCCGTTCTTTCAGGGCGTCTTTGATCGTAATGGCAAGGAAGCCGCCCATACTGATCAGTACTACTGAATTATCTTTCATCGCATTCTCCTAGCTTGCTTGCGGAGAAAGCATGCCGCTTACTCAATTTCGATTACATCGTCCAGGACGTAAGCAAAGGCCGGGGCCGACCGGTCGGCATTCTCCTGAAAGCCTCCGGAAAGGTCTATAGTATCCGTTTCGTCATAGGGATTGACGCCGGTATAAGGGCCTTTGAATACTTCGATTCCACCGTTTCTGAACTGGTCGATGAGCTCCCGGGCCCGGGCGTCGCTTCCTTTTGCCGCCACGGCGTCATTGATATTGAGAAGCTGTACCCAGTCCCGTTCGAAGCCGGCGCCGACGTCGTTTCCGTGCACATGGCCGGGCACGGCAGCCTCAAGCTTTTCATTATTCATGACCGCTTTTACCGCAGCCAGAATATATGGATTCCAGTTGATGCGGCAGCTGACGAGACTCGTCGCCGGGGCCACGCTCTCCATGGAGGTATTGTAGCCGACATGAATGACGGTTTTCCCCTGGCCGTGGGCCTCTTCACAGGCGACGGCCGGCCCGATGGTGTCACTGTGCTGGGAAATGAGGACACAGCCCTCCTCAATCAGTTCTTTTGCCAGCTGGTATTCCACAGCATAGCCGGACCAGGTATTCGAATACTTCACCTTCATCACGGCATCGGGCACGACGGAGCGGACGCCGAGGAAGAAGGCCGTATAGCCGGAAATGACCTCCGCATAGGGAAAAGCCGCCACATAGCCGACGACGGCTTCCTCCGCACTAATGGTTCCGGCAGAGATCATTTCGTGCAGCTTCATTCCGGCCAGGACTCCGGAGATATACCTGCCTTCATAAATCTCACCCATGAAGGTGTGGTAGTTCGGCAGCACAGGGTCGGTATTTGCATTGTCTCCCGTAGCCTGACAGAACTCTACATCCGGATACTCATGGGCCAGCGACTTTGCCGTCTCCTCGTAGCCGTAGCTCGTCGTAAAGATAATATCACAGCCGGCCTCGGCAAGGGAACGGATATGGGCCTCCGAATCCGCCTCGCTGACATTCCGGATCGGGATGACGGTCACCCGGTCTCCGAGTTCATTCTTCAGTGCTTCCTCCGCCCGCATGAAATTGGCCGAATAGGGAGTCGCCGCATCCCCGTCATAGATGAAGCCCACCTTCACCTGGTCGGCTTCGGAGCTTTTTGCTGAAAATCGTCCGATCCCCATGCTCACGAGAACCAGGGCAAGGACAGTAAAGCCGGTCGTCAGAATCTTCCACGCCTTCTTCATGCGTCCTCCCCTCCCTTCTCAGTTTCCTCACTGATTTCCGTCACATCCACGTCCCCGTTTATGACAAGGGCAATCATGATGTCGGCAATCTCCGGGTCGAACTGGGTGCCACTGTTTCGCACGAGCTCCTCCAGGACATATTCGACGTCAATCTGTCCCCGGCGGACCCGGGTCATCATATTGTCAAAGGCATCCGCTACGCCGATGATGCGGCCGTAGATCGGGATTTCCTCACCCTTGAGCCCCCGGGCGTAGCCGTGGCCGTCATAGCGCTCGTGATGATAGAGGGCGGCGTCCACGACGTGGTCGATTCCCGTGAAGTTCTTGAGAATCTCCGCCCCCTTCGTCACATGAGTCTTCATGATATCATATTCGTCATCCGTAAGCCGGACGGTCTTATTCAGTATAGCATCCGGAATGCCGACCTTTCCAATGTCGTGAACGAGGGCAGCCTTCCGCAGGTTCTCGCACTCCTCCGGAGAGAAATCCATCTTTTCCGCAATCTTCACGGCGTACTCAGCGACACGCTCGGAATGGCGGGACGTGTTCGGGTCCCGGGCATCTATGGTATGGGCAATCGTAAGAATGGTTT
>Ga0256404_1006984_pt1 | contig 18181 bp, 18 predicted proteins | sample RumenRJG_01DNA_FD_185990 | JGI IMG/M metagenome (GOLD analysis project Ga0256404, IMG submission 185990) | Bovine rumen microbial communities from Lethbridge, Alberta, Canada - RJG_01 | ecosystem: Host-associated > Mammals > Digestive system > Stomach > Rumen | place: Canada: Alberta | collected...
TTCACGTGACGGCTCTTCATGTCAACAACAACCACCGCCGAACTGTCTTTCTTCGGTTGTGTCATCAGTGCCAAAGTCTTTCCATACTTATCAAATGCATAGTTCGCCACATGCTTGAAGGTATCTCTATCCTCCGTTGAGAAGCGGCACACGATGAGCGGACGACCGACATCTTTCTTGTCGCGTTGCTTTTTCGGAATCAATGCTGTGTCGGACGAAAGGAACGCAAAACCATCAGATGCTTTCTTTCCTATCTTATAGGAAGACACATGGGCATATTTTTTCACTTCTCCCGTAGCGAGCGTGATGACAGCCAACGTGTCTTTCGGCATCTCGAAAGCCTTTTTCTTCTTTATCTTCGCCTGTCGGGTGTCTTTAAAGAATGGTTTTATCAAACAAAGGGCATACTGCTCATCGGGCGTAAGCGTGAGCCGATAGCCGCGTGGAATTTCGATTTTCTTTCCCTGACGCGAACGAATCGACAGGTTTCCGTCGCCCTCTTGCGGACTGACGATATAGGCGATATACTTTCCAGTGGGGGAAATGATGGTTGTGTCCACCTTCTGCCAACTGTCATAGACCGTATGGTCGAGCGGCTTTTTCTGCGCATTTGCAGGGAGTGCGAACAACAGCAAGGCAAAAATCTTCAGTTTCATATCAGATAGAATCATAATTCTTAGTGGTTATTTACAATAAGGTATAAGGTATAAAGGGGCAGTACTAAAAACGTTTTCAGCACTGCCCCTTCCATGTAAAGCCTCTTAGTTTATTGCTTTTCCATAATCTTCTGACCCTCTGCCACGGCATCCATATTGAGAGGAATCAAGCCGTGATGGCGCTCGGGAAGCGTCTTGTAGAGCGCTTTCTCCAAACCGTTGAGTGTCACTACAGGGCAGACTTTCAGCAGTCCGCCGAGTACGATCATGTTGAACACCTTCGTATTCTTCATCTCCACAGCCTTGTCGGTTGCGCTGATGCGATAAACCTCGATATCTTTCCGCGTAGGAGGATTGATGATACCGTTGCTGTCGTAAATCAGTACACCGCCGGGCTTCACCTTCGACTCGAACTTGTCAAGTGAAGGCTGGTTGAGCACGATGGCTACATCATACTTACTGAGGATGGGCGATGACACGCGGTCGTCACTCACGATGACTGTCACATTGCAAGTTCCGCCTCGCTGCTCCGGTCCATATGCCGGCATCCATGTCACTTCTTTATCTTCCATCAGTCCGGAATAAGCCAGAATCTTACCCATAGAGAGCACACCCTGACCACCGAATCCTGAAATAATTATTTCTTTTTTCATAGTTTTATTGTTTTAATTACATACCCGTTGTGTCTTTGAGGTCACTCTTCTCATAGAAGGGGAACATATTCTCCTTCATCCATTCATTGGCTTTCACAGGAGTAAGTTTCCAACCACTGTTACAAGTGCTTACAAATTCCACGAGACTTGAGCCTTTTCCTGCCATAGAGGCTTCGAAAGCTTTGCGAAGCGCCTTCTTTGCCTTGCGGATAGAAGCTACGCTCTCCACGCTCTGGCGTGTAACGAAGCATGTACCCTCCATCTGTGCTGCCATTTCGGTAATCTTCAATGGGTATCCGTGCAAGTCTGCCTGACGTCCGTAAGGACAAGTTGCTGTCTTCTGTCCGAGCAGTGTGGTCGGAGCCATCTGTCCACCCGTCATTCCATAGATGGCATTGTTGATGAAGATGATGACGATGTTCTCGCCACGGTTGAGTGCGTGGATAGACTCTGCCGTACCGATACATGCGAGGTCACCATCGCCCTGATAGGTGAACACGAGGCGGTCTGGCCAGAGACGCTTAATAGCTGTAGCAACAGCGGGAGCACGACCGTGGGCAGCTTCCTGCCAGTCGATGTCAATATAACGATAGGCAAATACCGAGCATCCTACCGGCGATACGCCGACAGACTTGTCTTCCATGCCCATTTCTTCAATTACTTCCGCTACCAACTTATGTACGACTCCGTGTGAGCATCCCGGGCAATAGTGCATGGGGACGTCGTTCATGAGCGTCGGCTTCTTGTACACCAGATTCTCCGGTGCTATGATTTTGTTCTCTTCCATCTTTACTTCATCAATTTAGTTTTCAATGCATTAACAATCTCTTCGGGGTCTGGCACCATACCGCCCAGACGACCAAAATGCTCAACAGGTACTTCACCGTTGATGGCAAGACGCACGTCCTCGACCATCTGTCCGGCATTGATTTCAGCAACGAGCACACCCTTCTTTCCGTGTGCCATCGCAGCAATTTCCTTTGTCGGGAACGGCCATACGGTAATCGGACGGAACAGACCGACCTTGATACCTTCTGCACGGGCGTTTTCGATAGCTTTTTCTGCAATACGCGCTGCACTTCCGAAGGAAACGATGATGTAATCAGCGTCTTCGCAGTTCTGAGTTTCATAGCGAACTTCGTTCTCACGAATCATCTGATATTTTTTCTGGAGATGGATGTTGCGCTGTTCCATTACCTCTGACTGAAGTTCAAGAGAGGTGATGATGTTCGGCTCGCGGTCTTTTGTGCGTCCGAATGTTGCCCACGGGCATTCCTTCTTGATTTCTTCTTCGGTACGACGAGGTTTTTGCGGAGGCAGAATCACTTTTTCCATCATCTGTCCGATGACTCCGTCTGAGAGAATCATTGCCGGGTTGCGATACTTGAAGGCAAGTTCGAAGGCAAGATCCATGAAGTCTGCCATTTCCTGAACGGAGTTCGGGCAGAGGGTTATCACATAGTAGTCGCCGTTACCACCGCCACGGGTTGCCTGGAAGTAGTCACCCTGTGAGGGCTGGATGGTTCCCAGACCGGGACCGCCACGCTGTACATTCACGAACACGCCGGGCAATTCTGCACCTGCCATGTAGGCGATACCTTCCTGCATCAATGCGATACCGGGACTTGATGAAGAGGTGAAAGCACGCTTACCTGCACCTGCAGCACCATAAATCATGTTGATGGAAGATGTCTCGCTCTCTGCCTGGAGCACAACCATTCCCGTTGTCTCCCAGGGCTTCAGCTCTGCGAGTGTTTCCAATACTTCACTTTGCGGTGTAATCGGGTAACCGAAATATCCGTCGCAACCGCATCTGATGGCAGCGTGAGCTATCGCTTCGTTGCCTTTCATCAATTTTACTTCTTGTTCTGCCATTCGTTAGTCCTCCATTTTTTTACGATAAACCGTGATACAGCCGTCGGGGCATACAATCGCGCATGATGCACATCCCACACAAGCCTCTTGTTTGACTGGTTCAACGTACGGATAACCGTGAACGTTCACCTTGTTTGCCAGGGCAATAACATCCTGAGGGCAAGCGACGACGCAGAGCGAGCATCCTTTACACCTGTCTGTGTTTACCACAATGGCTCCTTTAATTTTACTCATAATGCTTTTTAGTTTTACGACTGTCCGAGAACAGTCTTGGTTTATTTAAGGGTTATAAAAATCTTTGCAATAGTAGTTCATGATGCTCTCGAGCATCTCCTTGGCGTGCACCGCCAGACTGTCTGCATCGAGTTCTATCGCTGCCCGATAGTGGTTCAGCGCCTCTTGATAGTTTCCTTTCTGGCGATACTCGTTTCCTTTGATATAATATTCTTCTGCCGTCATCCGTAGAACTCCTTTCTGCCTGCTGCGAGCGTATTCTTCATCAGTGAACAGATGGTCATCGGTCCGACACCTCCGGGGACGGGAGTGATGTATGAGCATTTCTCTGCCACTTCGTCGAACTTCACGTCGCCATTAAGCCTGAAGCCGCTCTTGCGGGTTGCATCCGGCACGCGGGTCGTTCCCACGTCAATCACGACGGCACCTTCCTTGACCATATCTGCCGTGACGAAGTCGGGTTGTCCTATCGCGGCGATGATGATGTCTGCCTGCCGGCACTCTTCCTTGAGCGTTTTCGAATGGCTGTGGCAAACCGTCACCGTGGCGTCGCCGTAGTTTTTCTGCATCATCAGCTGTGCCATCGGCTTTCCTACGATATTGGAACGTCCGAGTATCACGCATTTCTTTCCCGACGTCTCTATTCCCCATCTCTTCAGAAGGGTGATGATGCCGAGCGGTGTCGCTGAGATGAAGCAAGGGAGTCCGATTGCCATTCGCCCTACATTGACGGGATGGAATCCGTCCACGTCTTTCCGATAGTCGATTGCCATGATGACTTTCTGCTCGTCAATATGCTTAGGCAGCGGCAACTGCACGATAAATCCGTCCACGTCGTCATCCTCGTTCAACTCGTTCACCTTTGCCAGCAGTTCGTCTTCGGTCACGTCTTCCTCGAAGCGGATGAGCGATGACTTGAACCCACATGCTTCGCACGCGATTACCTTATTTTTCATATATGACTCTGAGCCACCGTCGTGTCCCACCAGGATGGCGGCGAGGTGCGGGCGCTTGCCGCCTGCTGCCACGATGTTGTTCACCTCCTCAGAGATTTCAGCCTTGATGGCTGCTGCTGTTGCTTTTCCGTCAATCAGTTCCATATTCTATATTACATTCTCGGCATTCCGCCTTTCATGTTCATCATGTTTTTCATCATACCCATTTTCGAGCCGCCGGCAACCATCTTCATCATTTTCCGGGTCTGGTCGAACTGCTTAATCAGCCGGTTCACTTCCTGGATATCAGTCCCCGAACCTTTGGCGATGCGCATTTTCCGGCTTTGGTTGAGCACCTCGGGATGCGAGCGCTCGTGCGGTGTCATGCTCTGAATGATGGCTTCAATGCCCTTGAACGCATTGTCATCGATGTCTAGGTCCTTGATGGATTTCCCCACGCCAGGGATCATCGCTGCCAGGTCTTTCAGGCTTCCCATCTTCTTGATTTGCTGAATCTGCTTCAGGAAGTCTTCAAAGTCAAACTGGTTTTTCTTGATTTTCTTCTCCAGCCGCTTTGCTTCTTCCTCGTCGTACTGCTCCTGGGCACGCTCCACGAGTGAGACGATGTCGCCCATTCCAAGGATTCGGTCTGCCATTCGTTCGGGATGGAACACGTCGATGGCTTCCATCTTTTCGCCCGTACCCACAAACTTGATGGGTTTCGTCACCACGGTGCGGATAGACAGGGCTGCTCCGCCTCGCGTGTCACCGTCAAGCTTTGTCAGGATGACGCCGTCAAAATCCAGCCGGTTGTTGAATTCCTTGGCGGTATTCACCGCATCCTGTCCGGTCATGGAATCGACCACGAACAGCGTTTCGTCGGGATTGACTGCCTTTTTCAGCTTCTCTATCTCGTTCATCATCTCCTCGTCAATCGCCAGACGTCCGGCGGTGTCGATGATGACGATGTCGTTGGCTTTCGCTTTTGCTTCCTGAATGGCGTGCTGGGCTATCTCGACAACATTCTTGTTTCCGTCTTCCGAATAGACGGGCACATCTATTTGCGCTGCCACCACTTTCAGCTGCTCGATGGCTGCCGGGCGATAAACGTCACACGCCACAAGCATCGGCTTCTTGTGCTGCTTGGTCTTGAGCATGTTGGCAAGCTTGCCTGAGAATGTAGTCTTACCTGAACCTTGCAGACCCGACATCAGGATGATGGCGGGGCGGTTCTCCAATTTCAGTCCGACGGCTTCGCCACCCATCAGCTGGGCAAGCTCGTCATGAACGAGTTTCACCATCAGCTGTCCCGGCTTCACAGCCGTCAGCACGTTCATTCCCAGCGCCTTCTCCTTCACCCGGTCGGTAAAGTCGCGCGCCACTTTGTAGTTGACGTCGGCATCCACCAACGCCCGACGCACGTCCTTCAGCGTCTCGGCTACATTTATCTCAGTAATCTTTCCTTCTCCCTTAAGTATTTTAAAGGAGCGCTCCAGTCTGTCACTTAAGTTCTCAAACATTGATTCTTTCCTTTTCGGTTTTTCATTTTTTCAGCGGTTCCCGAAGGAGTTCCGCTTTTCCCATGCAAAAGTAATAAAAAAAATACATATAATCATATTTTGAAATGGTTTTTTTGAAGAATTCACGATATTCATTTCAATATTTTGTCATTTCCCGATTTTTTATTACCTTCGCCCCGTATTTAATCTTTACAAATATGAAATATTACATCGCAGTGAACAACGAACGCCAGGGACCTTTCACCACAGAGGAACTGGCTCAGAAAGGCATCACCGCCGACACGCTTGTGTGGACTGAAAACATGGTTGACTGGCAACCGGCAGGTTCGCTCGACGAGTTGCGCCCCTTCATCAGACAAGCACAGGCAGTGCCGCCACAGGTTTCTGCTCCCAAGAAGAAAAAGAAATCGGGCTGCATGATTACGCTTCTCATCGCACTGATAGTGCTCGCACTGGCTGGCGGCGCGGCAGCACTGACCAACCCCTCGAAGGAAACGCATCAAAAGGAACTGTCGGGCATTCTGAGTGAGGCTATCAAAGAGACACTCAAGACCAAAAACACGTCTGGCTTTGAACTGGATGCTGTTTACAACAAGGTCGTGCCGGGAATCATTGAGAACGTATCCAACGAACTGCTGGACTACAACAACTATTTCGTATTCTCCACCTGCAACCTCAAGACCGACGAGAACAAACGCGTCACAATCGGTGCCTTCGGAAAGGTTTACACCGTCGATAAAGACGAAGTGAAGAAAGTGCTTATGGACGCTCTGAAGAATATGGAATCGCTCGGAGAAAACCTCTCGAACTTCGGCGTTTGACCACTCAAATCTCACGGTTCGACGCAAATCCGACGATTATTGTTGCCGTCCCGACAACTCATTCAGCGCCTTGCTGCAATTGTATATTTATACACAGGCACAGGCTTGGGAGTGTGTTTTGTAAACCATTGATTCCCAATCTGTTAAGATATGCTTTCCAAAAGTTGAACTTTTAGCTTGCAAAAGTTCAACTTTCAGGCTGCAAAAGTTCAACTTTCAGGCTGTAAAAGTTCAACTTTTAGAGCGCAAAACTTCAACTTTTGGAAAACGAAAGTTCAACCCTGTGTTTTTATTCACTTTCCCACCCGTTTTTGAATATTTATTCACACAGTCAGTTTCCACATTTCATGTACCGTCTCTTGCACAACATTTATAACGGGTTCTATGGTAAACAGGATAAAACCAGATATTTCAAAATGAAGAATCCACACTCTCATACGGAAAGCGTGGATTCTTATCATGCTATTATTTGTTGTAGTTCTCTTCTATGAAATTCTTATAGCCATCACCTTCACTAATGAATAGCTCCAACAGTTTTTCCAAATTCTCATTTTCTCCAAGAATATCCTTGCTAGAATCGTACAACTTCAGCACCTCATTCACACCTCTTGCAAAAGTTCCTTTGTTCCACTCCTTCTGATGTGAAGTTAAGGAATAGAAAGAGCAACCAGCCAAATAAGCTGTCAGATAATCAGCGTTTGTATTTGCCCAATCCATCACCTGCGCTCCAATATTGACATGCACATCAGGTGAAGCTACAGACCATGCAAGTATATATTTCCTTACATCAGGAATATCCTTTGAGTCTATTGTATGTGTCATAAAGAATTTGCAGGCAGCCATAGCGTCTATATTATGCCTACGCGCTTCCTCCGCCGTACTAAACTCCACAGAATCGGGAACATATCCAAATTTCAGGTCACTCTTGAACACTCCAAGTTCATCTATAGTATTCCATAAGCGTTCCTCCTCGCTTTTATGACCTGTAAGCCAGTTTGCATTAGATATATACTGTACCTTGGCATTTTTCATAGCCACATGGAAGAAACACTCCAACAGTCCCTGTCGCTTCAACTCGGAAAAGAAAGGCACAATACCATCATTCACCAAGTCGTATGCATACGAGAAGGGAACAGGAACACCAAGAGTGTCACTGCATATTGCAGGAATGACGGTGGTAAATATGTCATACAACCTACCGAATTCGGATGGCTCAGCCTTTAGCACTTCCTTCACTTTGTTCAGTGAAAGAGTGGTCAATGGTCCGGAATCAGGATCTAGTTCCTTATTTTCCCATTCGTTTAATGCTGCTTCAAGTGCGCCAATCCTTTCACCTGCCAACAGGGCGGTTATTCCCAAACAGGCTATAGCATTATAATATGCACCAATATCAGCCAGATGTCGCCCATAAATTAAGTAACTACTAGGATGAGTGGCTTTACATTCTATTGAATTATCAAGATGATCGGAAATCTGCTGCTCACGATCTTCAATCTTTGCCTTATCCTCATCCTTAAGATTATAGAGAGTCAAAGCCTTGTTGTAATTAATAAGCTGAATGGCAGAGACATCAGAAGGAGAAACATATTCCAATGCCTTATCATACACCTCCAGAGCCTGCATTGCCTCACCATCTTCATCCAGGATATTTGCATAAGCCATGTAAGGGAGCGACACATCTTCGCCGGTTTTTCCTTTCTTATACAACTTCCCAAGTAGTTTCTTAGCCTCTGCCCTCTTGCCCATAGCCTCCAGACTATATGCTTTCTCGTATATCAGCGTAGCGTTGTAAGGAAGCAGTTTCAATCCTTCATCATACTTTTTGATAGCCTCTTCAAATTTTCCCTGATCATGAAGAGCCACACCTTCCTTACACAAGGCTTCTGCCTTTCCCAATTTCTCATCCGCTTCCTGTCCATATGCAAACGAAATGGTAAACATCACCATCAACAGGAATAAAATTCTTTTTGTTTTCATTTAACTATGTAATTTATATAATTTACAAAAACTCCGTTCGGGGGATTTGCAATCCGCCCGCTCACTCTCCAATCAGTTCAAAATGCTGGAAGTCCTTACACGTTCTCCAGTCACCGCCCCACTCAAAACCTGCCTCGGTGAAGAGTTTGAAGCAGAGGTCGTTGTGGTCTATCTTATAGGGGAATGACTTCGTGCGGTCGCAGTATTCAGCAGCCGTAGCAGGTTGGATGAAGCGAGTGCCGTCTGCTCTGTCCTTATAATAGGGATTATAGAGCGTATTGATGTCCACTGCCAGTCCACGGGCATGCTTTGACAGCTTGGTGGAGCCAGCGATGGCGCGGTAGCAAAAACACGACGAGTTGTTGTCGCGCATCTGTGTCTCGTCGTCAGCGTTATAGACATCGGGCAGCACCATCCGCTGGATGTGGTATTTCGCATCGAAGAGCTGGCGCAGGATGCGTGCCACGCGGTCGGCAATCTCCTTGTTGCAAATCATCTCGCCGACATGCATCTGATTGTCATAGTCCCAGTGCAGTGCGCGGATATGGCGCAGGTCACCACGCCCAATGTGCGGATTCTCCTTATAAGTCTTTCCCTGCATCCTCGCCCATACACCATCGGGGATAGGTTCCGCATCGAAACACTTGTCGATGCCTCCGTAGGCTGCCACGGCTTCAGCTGAGACTGTCTTTCCTGCCTGCCACTCCGTGAGCACCGTCAAGTCTGCTATCGTATTGTCATCACTCTTGCTGCACGCTGTCAGCACAGCCATCAGAAGTGCTGAGATAAAGATTACTATTCGTTTCATATCAGGTTTTACGGTTGAGAGTTGTGGGACTATTCTTCCCCCAGATACTTTTCGCTGACGAAGGTTCCGTCATAGGTGAAAACCTTTTCTACCGAGTAGCGGCCGCCTTCGGGGTGGTAGCGGTAGTCAGAGAGGCGAATCTGGCGATGCTCGGCATCAATGCCAAGAAGCCCTTCCGTTGCATGCAACTGCTTGGCGGTGCGCTTCTTCAGGTCGATGATGTATGTCCAGATGTTGCGGGCATCGGGACATCCCTCGATGATGACCAGATGGTCGGCGCCTGGGATGAAGACTGCTTTGTCGGCAGCGGCAATGTTGCTGAGCTCGACAGCTGTGCAGCCGTTCTTCATCTTCTCCCACACTGGCTCAGCATTGGCATTGGTAGAGAAGAGGATGCACGCCTCGTTGGTGCGCTTGTCCTTGTACCAGACGCTGACGACTCCCGCCAACTCGTCTTCGGCAGGTGCTGCCAACTGGTCGAAATAGATGGCATGGTCGGCGTTCTCGGCGGCTAACACAGCGGTTTCGGGCAGTCGCGCGATGGCGCTGTCAGCAAACACAGGCATTGCAACAAACAAGATACTGAGTATCATGAGCAGGATTGTTTTCTTTTTCATCTTTTTAATTTAAGTAGGTTAAAACTTGTATCACGTAATTTACTGATGCAAAGATAATTATTTTCTTTTTGAATACAAAAAAACGATGGTTTTTATTTGAAAATGAAGGCAAAAAGCAAATTATTCGGAAAGAGAAGGGAATTATTCATTGCCTGTTTCCGTAGTTGGAAGGAGAAAGCGCGCCACCAGTGGCAGGTGGTCGCTGAAGCCGTCATGATAGCGAAAACCGACGTAGGTGCGGCGCGGCTGCATGCCTCCGTACTTCTCGTCTTTCTCGAGCAGGAAAGGCAGGTCGTGAATCCGACAGTCAAGCAACCGGCTGCTCCAGCTGCTGCTTACAAAGATATGGTCCAGACTTCCCCACTTCCCTTGATACTTGTATGTGCCTTTAGCGCCATGCGTGCCCTCCACGCCCTCCGACACGTCTGTCAATCCATGCTGCGCCAGTCTGACAAGGGCGCTGTCGCCCGAATAGTCGTTGAAGTCGCCGGCAACAACGATGTGCGGATTCGGCGTCGCCTGTCGCAGGGAGTCAATGGACTGGCAAAGCCGCTCTGCCACCTTCAACCGATAGGGACGCGACGCACGTTCACCACCCGACCGGCTCGGTGCGTGCACCACATAGACGTGGAGCGTGTCGCCACTGACCAGCCGACCCGAGACATACAGGATGTCGCGTGTAGGGTGGCGATTGCCGACGGGCTCAACGCGGAGTGTGTGGTGACGAAGAAGCGCAAAAGAATAAGGTGAATACATCAGTGCCACATCGATGCCGCGCTCGTCGGGCGATGTCGTCATGACGTAGTGATAGCCGGCTTTTCTGAGCAGCGACTTACGGGTAAGGTCAACCATTACCGAGTCATTTTCTATCTCACAAAGCGCCACGAGGTCGGGCAATGCCCATTCCGCTCCTTCCCCACCGCAGGAGATAATCTCCTTGGAGAGGTTGTTCAACTTGCGCCAATATTTCTTGTAGCTCCAGTGTCTTCCTGCGTCCGAGAGCCACTCATAATCGTTCTTCCCCTCGTCATGACGGCAGTCGAACACGTTCTCGCAGTTGAGCTGGACGAGCGTGAGAAACGAGACCAACAGCGTGCCTATCATCAAAACTCCGTTTATGCGTTTTCCTGCTGACTGTTCACTATATCTATCTGCTGGCGAACCGATTCCTCGTGGATGTTCTCGAAAATCCTTTTCACGAACGACGGGCTCAGTCCGCACCTCTCGCCCTGTGCCGAACGCTTATCGAGAATCTCACTGTAGCGCATGAGTTGCAGCACAGGCATATTATGTTCCTTCTTATAAATTCCCATCTGACGGCTGATTTTCATTCTCCGAATAAGCAGTTCCATCATCTGGTCGTCAATTATCTCCATCTCTTTTCTGAGGGCAGTGATATTTTCTGTCGGCACTTTCTCGTCACGTATGACGATTTGCGCCAGCAACCGGTGGAGCTCTTCAGGCGTCACTTGCTGCATGGCATCACTCCAAGCCTCATCCGGGTTGCAATGGCTCTCGACGACGAGTCCGTCGAGTCCCAGTTCCATTGCCTGCTGGCAGAGCGGGAGAATCAAGTCGCGCCGCCCACCGATATGGCTTGGGTCGCAGAAGATAGGAATCTCGGGGATGCGCCGCCGCAACTCTATGACGACCTGCCACATGGGAGCATTCCTGTACATCTCGCTTTCATAAATCGAAAAGCCGCGATGAATCGCTCCCAAGCGTTTCACTCCCGAATGGTTCAGCCGCTGCAAAGCCCCTATCCAGAGTTCGATGTCCGGATTCAACGGGTTTTTCACCAGCACGGGGATGTCCACTCCCCTGAGCTCGTCTGCCACCGCCTGCATCGCAAATGGATTGGCAGTCGTCCGTGCTCCTATCCACAGCAGGTCGAAACCGTTGTTCAGCGCTTGCTCCACATGTATGGGAGTAGCCACCTCGGTAGCGATGAGCATTCCCGTCTCTTCCTTGACACGCCTGAGCCACGGCAATGCGCGCTTTCCTTGTCCTTCAAAGCCTCCGGGATGGGTTCGCGGCTTCCATATTCCTGCACGGAAAATCTTGTAGCCCAATGCCTTCAGTTGAAGGGCGGTCGCCATCACCTGCTCCTCTGTTTCAGCCGAGCAGGGACCGGCAACGACGAGCGGTCGCCTGCCCTCACCAGGCAGTCCCAACGGTTCCAAACACAGTTCTTCAGTCATATTCCTACCTTCTTCCTTTTTCTCAGTTCGTAAAAATGCCGTAAGGGTCCACATCCCGATATTTCTGCAGCACCTTTTGCTCGATTCCTTCCACGGAAATATCTGTCGGAGTGTCCTCATCCAACTCTTTGTATTTCAAGAAGTCTTCCTCTGCGCCAGCCTTGTCTCCAGCCGCCAGCTTCACCAATGCCCTCTCCTGATATGCCGGCAAGCTGAACGGATTGGCATCAACCACCTTATTATAATAATAGAGTGCTTCATCATCGTTGCCCTTTTTCCTTTCCACGCGAGCCTTCAACAAGAGTACATCCTCGTTGTCTTCCACATGTTTCAGCAGATGCGTCACGTCCTCATCCGCCTTTTCAGCATTGCCCATTCTCAGATACGTGTCGCCTCTCAACAAATATGCCTCTCCGTAATTGTCATTCCGCACGATGGCTTCCGTCAACATGCCGATTGCCTTTTCCAACTGATTCTGCCCGATGAAGGCACGAGCGTGCAGACAATAGACTTCCGGATTATTTTCATCGACAGACAATGCCCGTTGACACAGGTCATCCATCATGTGATAATCCTCCATCATATAAGCCACCCGCGCCATGCGCAGCCATATCCCCTGATTGCGGGGCTCGGCTTTCGCGAGCATCTCCAACTGGGCGAAAGCCTGTTGCAGTTCATTCTTATGTATATAAGCTACCGACAGATGGTCGCGTATTTCCAGGTCGTCCTTGATTTCCAACGCCTGCAAGAAACACTGGACAGCTACGTCCACCTGACCGACTTTCAAAGCCCGGACACCGCCATATTTCAGCTTGTCAAAGTCCTGTGCCTCCTGAGCACGGGCTTTCTCCTCCGGGCTTTCTTCTTTTCCTCCGAACAACGTCTTGAAAAAACTCATTTATTCCGTATTTTAACAATTTAATCCCATGCAGCCTCACGGAGCTGCCATTCGTCTAAAAATCTCCACAAAGATAGGCAAAAGTGACAAAAAAACAAAATAATCATTGTTTTTTCGCCTCCTCACTGCCCACACGTCTAACTTACGTTTAACTTAAATTGGTCACCAAATCAACTTGATTTACTCATCAAATCAACTTGATTTGTTTGATGAAAGTGCAACTTCTGAAAAGCAAATTCACTGAATTTGGTATGGGGGAGTTCTGAAAATGCCGTCTATTTTTTCTTAACTTTTTTGGGATTTCTGACACTTTTACCTATCTTTGCCGCCATGAAACGATATTTGTTATATTGCATATTCATGTCGGTCAGTGCGCTCGGACTTGCGCAAGAGCATGTCACTTCCATAGGGACAGAGGAGCAAGAAGGGACGAAGACACCTGCCACGGTTCTCTCTCCCATGCCTTTGAGTCCGCTCCACACGCTGCAGGCAGATGACAGTCTCCACCTTCCGGTTTTGAATGAATACGGACAAATACCGCCGCGCTACTATTATTACCCCTATGCCTTTAACCGCTGGAACAGCTGGGAGCTTCACAAAGGTCTGAACGTCAGTCTTGGGGCGTCTGTGTTTGCACAATTCGGCAAACATGCGTACCACGGTGCAGGGTTCTCACAGAACATCAGTGCCATGTATGCACTGCCCGTCACCAATCGACTGTCCCTTGCCATCGGCGGTTATTTCAACCACATCAGCTGGATGCACCGCTCGTTTAAGGATGCCGGCATTTCTGCGATTCTCGGATATCAATTCAACGAACGCTGGTCCGCCTATATCTATGGTCAGAAATCACTGGTAAAAAACGACTACATGCCGCGTCCGCTCTATCACATGCATGCACTTGGCGACCGCATCGGAGCCGCCGTCCGTTATAATTTCACGCCGTCATTCTACATGGAAGTTTCCGTCGAGACACAGAAGATGCCGACCACGGAATATCATAAGCAATATGACTATCCGGTACCTAACAGATAGTCACGTTCCTATTGTCTCTTTAACCCAAATCGGTCATTAGACTTTGTGCTCAGAGCGTTGCTTGCTTTGTGCAGATGGCTTCAACCTTTCACGAAAGCGTAGCGGGCTACGGTGAGAGAAAGGTTGGAGGCAGATGTCAAAGCAAATAATGCTATGGCACGAAGAGCAGAAAAACAGTACAAAAAATCTAATGGCGTTCTGATGACCGATTAGGGTTCAATAACCTCAAACTATTCAAAACGACACTGATACTTGAAAAAGCCATCAGCGCTGCCGCCCATGCCGGTGTAATCTGGAAATCCATGTCAAACAGACGCGGCGCACCGGCTGCCAGGGGAATGCAGACAATATTGTAGATGAACGCCCAAAAGAGGTTCTGCCGAATCGTACTTACCGTACGGCGCGACAACCTGATTGCATCTGGAATACGGCGCAAGTCGTCGCCCATCAGCGTCACCTGCGCCACGTCCATCGCGACGTCGGTTCCCCTTCCCATTGCGATGCTCACGTCGGCAACCGCCAAGGCTTGTGAGTCATTCACCCCGTCGCCTATCATTGCCACCGTCTTTCCTTCCTGTTGCAAGGTGCGCACCAGGTTTTCCTTGTCCTGCGGCTTCACACCACTCTGGTAATGAGAGATGCCCGCCTTGTCAGCCCAAAAGCGGACCGCCTCATCCTTGTCGCCACTCATCAGGTGGATATCGATGCCCTCTTCCTGCATGGCAGCCACAGCCTCCTGCACATGCGGCTTCAGCGTCTCCCGCTCTTCGTAAGAGAGATGGTCTGCCTTTGTAAAATCGATTTGCTGGTTTGCGATGGTCAGCGTTCCTGTCTTATCAATGACAACCGCATTCACCTTCCGCAAGACCTCCATTGCCGTTGCGTTCTTAACCAGCACATTCTTCCGGGCGGCACTTCCTACAGCAATCATGATGGCTGTCGGAGTAGCCAATCCCATGGCACACGGACAAGCGATTATCAGTACAGAAACGGCAGAGAGGAGTGCCTGCGAGAACATAGACATCCCACCTATCAGCAACCACAGGAAGAATGTCAATACAGAAATGTCTATCACAACCGGAACAAATATCCGCGCCCACTTGTCAACCATCCGCTGAACGGGCGCTTTGCTGCCCTGTGCTTCCTGCACCAGACGTATCATGTTCGCGAGTGCCGTCTGTTCTCCAACCTGCCGGGCACGGAAACGGAGTTTTCCCTGTACGAGCAGCGTACCGGACAGCACTTCCGAGCCGGAACGCTTCAATACGGGCGTCGGCTCGCCCGTCATCATCGCCTCGTCCACATACGCACCGTCATCGGTCATGAAACTCTGCGCCCACGTCACCACACCATCCACCGGCACTTTCTCCCCAGCACGCACCTCAATCATGTCACCGACGCCAATGGCGGCTATCGGTATTTCGGAGAAGCCACCGTCCGTGGTTCCATTATCCGGCGTGACGATTCTTGCCGTCTTGGGGCGCAACCCCATCAACGCCCGTATATTGCCCGTCATGCCTTTGCGTGCCCGTTCCTCTATCAGGCGACCCGTCAGCACAAAGGCGATAATCATGCACGGTGCATCGAAATAGGTGTGCCAAGCGATGCCCTGTGAAGTCCACACCTTGTCTCCGAAGAAAGTATTGAAAACGCTGAACAGAAAAGCCACAGCCGTACTGAGCGCTACGAGCGTGTCCATACTGGCTGTTCCGTGCCGCATCTGCCTGAAAGCCGAAACATAGAACGAACGTCCGCACAAGATGATGGCTGCCAAAGTCAGAATCAGTGCTATCTGATTGGAGAACGAGGCATCTAAGTCGCGTCCGAAAGAAATCCAACGCATAGAGACAGCCATGACCAGCACGGCAAAAATCCAGGCGAGTATCGTCTTTCTCCGCAACAGCTGATAGGCACGATGCTCCAGCTCTTCCACCGATCGGTTTTCCTCAATCACCAAATCATAGCCAATGGACTTGATTTCTGCTTTCAGTTGTTCCAGAGAAATCACTTCAGGGTCATACTCCACCGTGGCAGTACGCCCTGGCAGACTGACCGTTGCCTCGTTGACACCTTCTAAGCTGTTGAGTTTTCTTTCCACATTGGCAGAACATGCAGAGCACGCCATGCCGATGACAGGGATGGTCTTCTTCATTATTTCCGGACGATGGTCGAACCGTTTGCCTGATGAGTTGCCAACACCGTTACTTCAGCTATCTGCACGTGTGCCGGAGCCGAAGCAGCATAGAACACCACGTCTGCAATATCGTCACCCGTCAGCGGCTTGATTCCTTTATAAACATTGTCTGCCCGCTCACGGTCTCCATGAAAACGTGTCACACTGAAATTCGTCTCCACCAATCCCGGTTTTACATTTGTCACCCGCACAGCCGTGTCTGCCACATCAATACGCAACCCGTCTGAAAGGGTTTTCACTGCTGCCTTCGTTGCACAATACACATTTCCGTTGGCATAGGCAGCATCGCCGGCGATGGAACCGATGTTGATGACGTGCCCGTGGTCGCGTCTGACCATATCCGGAACAATGAGGCGGGTCATCGTCAAGAGTCCTTTAATATTCGTGTCTATCATCGTTTCCCAATCCTCGAACGAGCCTTTGTATTCAGGCTCGAGCCCCAAAGCGAGCCCTGCGTTGTTGACGAGGACGTCAATTTCCTTCCACTCCTGCGGCAGGCTTTCAACAGCTTGCGTTGCCTGTGCCCTGTCACGCACATCGAAACACAGCGTCAGCACTTCGGCGCCCGCCTTTTCCAATTCTTCCTTCAACGCCACCAGACGCTGCTGATTACGTCCCGTGACAATCACGCGACAGCCTTCCTTTGCAAAACGCTGTGCGCAAGCCTCTCCGATTCCACTGGTTGCACCAGTTATCAATACAGTTTTCTTTTCCATTTTTATAGTCTCTTATGTGTTCTTTAACGACAAGAGCGTCTGGACGATGCGTTCTGCTGAGCGCCCGTCCCAGCGGTCGGGCAGACTGCCTTTCTTCCAGTTGCCGCTTACCATGTCGCTTACAGCATGTTCCAACTTTTCGGGGTCTTCGCCGACCAGGACGTTAGTTCCCTGCCGCACGGTCTCAATATGTTCCGTATAGCTGTTGAGCGTGATGCATGGCACTCCGTTGAAGGTCGCCTCCTCTGCCACGTTGCCCGAGTCGGTGATGATGCCGCAGGCGTGAGCCGTGAGGTATCCGAACTCCAGATAACTCAGTGGGGGTAACAACTGGATGGCAGACAGATTGGCATCGGAACAGATTTTTTCCACCGCTGCATACACTTTTCCCCGCAATGGTGCTACGACAGGCATCTCTCCCGCCGCCTTCTCTATTCCAAGCAACATTTCCCGGAGGTTTTCTTCGTTTTCTATCAGGGCGCGCCGATTGAGGGTGAACACGATGTAGGAGCCCTCTTTCAGTTCCAGTTCGTCACAGACGGCAGGACGCTTGAGCCGCGGCAGGTTGAAGCGGAGTGTATCCATGAGGATGTTTCCCACCATATAGACTTTGGAGAGGTGTGCTCCTTCACGACTGACGATGCTGCTTGCGCCATCGCCTGCCGTAAAGAGGAAATCGGACAATCCGTCGATGACGAGGCGGTTGATTTCTTTCGGCATTTTGATATCGAACGACCGTGTCCCAGCCACGAGATGTGCAAGCTGCACGCCCTGCTTTTTCGTGACAATGGCTGCCGCCATCGTAGAAGCCAAATCATCCACGACGATGACGACATCCGTCGGATTTTGCAACAGATGTTTTTCAAACGCTGCCATCACCCGTCCCGTCAGCTCGTTCAAGCTGGCGCAATCAACGCCCAGATATACGTCGGGGCGCTGAATCTGCAGGTCCTCGAACAGGGACTGCTCCAGCGAGGGGTCATCCTTCCGCCCTGTATAGACGAGTTGATAGCCTATGTCTTGGTGTTGTTCCTTGGCACG
>Ga0256404_1006985_pt1 | contig 18180 bp, 15 predicted proteins | sample RumenRJG_01DNA_FD_185990 | JGI IMG/M metagenome (GOLD analysis project Ga0256404, IMG submission 185990) | Bovine rumen microbial communities from Lethbridge, Alberta, Canada - RJG_01 | ecosystem: Host-associated > Mammals > Digestive system > Stomach > Rumen | place: Canada: Alberta | collected...
GACGATACATCTGTAGGTACCTATATCAATTCTCAAATAACGTAGTGCTCTAAGCACTTAGTCTAGTCAACTAGGCTGTGAAGCCCCCGCTTCAAAAGCGTAGCTTTAAGCGGTGGGTGGTTGACTAGCGGTTTCCTATAAAGTAAAGAAGAAAAAATTTGTTCTTATAATTTTTCGCATTATAGAGAAATAAGGGGAGATTACAATAAAAAATTACATTTTTTTGTAAGGGGAATGTTAAGGTTGATTTAGGTCCTAATTTGGTGCATAGAAAAGGCTTTTCTTAAAAGAATTGATAGTAAATAGCAAATCAAAGAATTCTTAATGACAATAATTGCTGATTTTGCACTCAAAATGACTGCTAATAGAGTATACTTGCACACAAAATTTTGTATCGATTAAAGCTCATCTAGGTGTTTTGTGAGTCTCAAATCTTGTCTTTTATTTAAAGCTATATTGTGCGCAACTTTAGTGCTCTTAGTTGTTATCTCCTTTGTGCGTTTTGATGTAAAAAGTGTCTCCTCAGACTTTGACAGACGTGACTTAGCTGTATATCCAAGTCTAAAGGATGCAGATGGTAAGCTAAACTCTAATTATCTAAGTCAAATTAACTCTTATCTTGAAGATAGATTTGGTTTAAGACAGGTATTTTTAAGATCAGATTATGTAGTAAAAACTAATACTGACAATAACATTCGTCGTGGCAACATGACTTGGAATACTAAAACTAATTGGTTTAACTATTCTCCAATCGGACTTTTTACTGATGACATGAATTCAAGATTTGTAGAAGGTCTTAAAAAAATCGATGCTTACTTTAAATCTCAAGGCACCGAATTATATCTAGTGATGATCCCTGAGCCTTATGAAGTGTACCGTGAAGAGTGTGACTATATTAAAAAGGATCTTGCTTATCGTGAGAAAACAACGTTAAAGGAAGTTGAGACTCAAACAGATATCCCTGTAATTTATCCTTTAGACAGATTAGAGGAGAATTCAACTCAAGATTTTGTCTACTTTAAAGCCGATCACCACTTAACTGATTTTGGCTCTTATATTGTCTATAAGCAAATTTCAGAGCGTATTCAAAAGGATTATCCAGATCTTCAAATTATGGATTGGGAAAGTCTTCCTAAAATTAAAACTAACAAGATTAGATCAGATAGAAATCGTAACTTCCACATCGGTCAAACTGCGCTTTCTATGGGTATTAACACTGAAGATCATCTAGATGTAACTTATACCTATTACGATCCACAGCCTAAGTTTGAGATAAAAGAACTAGGGGCTAACAAACAGCCATATCGCGTGTGGCACAATGAACAAGGCTATCCTTTAAAGATTTATATGCTAGGTACAAGTTTTAACGAAAACCTTGTGCCTTTCTTTGGCAAGGCATATTCAGACATTTACTACACCAGATTAAATGGTAATTGGAAGGACGATGAGCTTAAGATCTTAAAGTATCGTAAAGAGCTTGTTGAAACTTTTAAACCAAATATCGCCATTCTGACCATTTGTCCAAAGAATGTTAAAGATTTCTTAAAAGCAGATTTTGCGCAAGAGGACTAATCCATGCTTTTTTCATCAATTACTTTTATTTACTTCTTCTTGCCCCTAGTATTAGGTGTTTACTACCTCTTACCAAAATCAATGCGTAATGGCTGGTTACTTATTGCCTCATTCTTTTTCTATGCATGGGGTGAACCATATTACTTATGTATTATGTTGCTAACTATTGTCATAAATTACGTAGCTGCAATTGTCGTAAGTATTGCTCCAAACAAGTTTAAGCTTTTAGCAGTTTTCTTAGCCATTATTGTTAACCTCTCAATTCTAGGTTACTTTAAATACTTCAACTTCTTTGTCGAGAATATCAATTTACTCTTCCACGGTAACATTGACTTTATTAAGGTGGTAATGCCTATAGGTATTTCTTTTTATACCTTCCAAGCCTTATCTTATGTTATCGATGTTTACAAAGGTGAAGTTAAAGCACAAAGAAATATTGCAACTGTAGCTTTATACATAGCTTTATTCCCACAGTTAATTGCAGGTCCTATTGTTAAATACCACGATATTGAAAATCAGTTAACATCACACGATGTAACCCCTGATATGTTCTATCAAGGACTATGTAGGTTTATTGTAGGCTTAGGTAAGAAAGTACTTATTGCTAATAACATGGGCTTAGTTGCTGATAAGGTATTTAATTTAAGTGCTAATGATGTAAGTACCCCTATGGCATGGCTTGGAGCTCTATGTTACTCCATGCAAATCTTCTACGACTTTAGTGGCTATTCTGATATGGCTATAGGTCTAGGTCAGATGTTTGGCTTTAAGTTCTTAGAAAACTTTAACTATCCTTATATCTCTGACTCTATTACAGAGTTTTGGAGACGTTGGCATATCTCATTATCATCTTGGCTTAAAAACTATGTCTACATCCCTTTAGGTGGTAACAGGCATGGTTTAACTAAGACTTGTATTAACCTTATGATAGTATTTGCCATCACTGGCTTTTGGCATGGTGCGCAATGGACCTTTATCCTTTGGGGCATGTGGCATGGTGTGTTTATAGTAATAGAGAAACTTACCCATTTTCCAAAGCTTAAAGGTAATCTTGTGTTAATGACAGGAAAGCACCTTTTAACCTTGTTTATCGTCTTAATAGGTTGGGTACTCTTTAGAGCTGAGCAGTTTGATGTAGCTTATGACTATCTTAAAAATATGTTTGGCTTGATAGCTCATAACGATGACATCCCAACACAGAGCTATTTCTACGATAACATAAAAATCATTGCTTTTGTTTTTGCTGTAATCTTTTCTTTCCCATGGCTTAGAATTATGTGGAATAAGTATAAAGATAACAGAGTCTTTGATGCGGTGTATAACTTAGGCTTGATCGCTATTTTCTTATTAAGTTCAATGTTCTTAACTGCAAGTACTTATAACCCATTTATTTACTTTAGGTTCTAGACTTCTAATTTTGCTGTAAGTGTCATTGAACAATTACAGCAAATTAAGCTTTTAAATGTCTATCGGTTGTATTCTTTAAATGCGATACTACAATCTTTGTCGCAAAAAGCAATGCCAAATGTTTTTATGAAGTCAACTCTTGGATTTTTAGCAAAAACTCCTTTGTAATATTCTTTATTTTCAATTTGAGCTAAAGCATCTTGAGATTTGCCTACTAGTTTTAAAGGATCTGAAGTTGCCTTAATTTCAATGATGATGCCTACAGGGGAGGATTTGTTATCTTGAGCCTTTAAAACAATACTAATATCAGCACGTCCTGCTCCTAACTCAATATTGCTGTCATATTTAAGAATTTGACCTGTTAGCGCTTGAGAAAACACACCATTTAAAAATCCATGGTAATAATTCTCTTTTGGACCTTTTACAGCATGGTCCATAATACTTACATATCCTAACAAAAGATTTGAAAGCACGTTTTCAAGACTTTTAGTATCTCCACCGTTTAAAGCTGAAGCTATCGGAGAAATTCTTTCACTATAGGTTACGTTTTGAGTGCTAAAGCACCATTTTAGAAGATCATTTAAACAAGTATTAACACATTCATTTGGAATACACAAAGATGTTAGGCCAATTTTTGGTTGCTTTTTTGATGGTGTCAAATAGCCTGACATAAAAAGGAGTGTCCAGAAAGAACTTGTATCAACTTGCGCACTTATTATATTGGTATTGTTTACTATATTTTTATTAACATTTACTAATAGTTGATAATTAATTTCTTCATTTAATTTGACATTTATTGTCTTTCTTTCAATCAGTTTTTGAAAATCTGCTGAATATAGCTCAGGAGTTCTTACAAAAATGTCCCTTGCTAAATCTACAGAACCAGTGTGTATCCAATATGCTTTTGGTTTATTTTTAGTTTTTTTGCAAGTATCAAGAATATAATTACAAACATCCCATGGACAGAAGATTTCTTCTCCACCTATTAGATATCCGTCATACCATTTTTTTACAATTCTAAATTTTGAACTTAAATTTGATGACAACAACATCTTCTCTACTTCTATTTTTGTAAAACCAAATAGAGAATTAAAATCATTATCTGTTAAGCCATAGGACTTAAAAGCATTCAAATCAGTAAATATACTTTCTTTTGCAACTTTCAGACAACCTGTAACATATGATTTGAAAACATTTTCGTTAGTTTTTAAGACTGAATTGAGCATATTTGCATAAATGCCTTTAAACTTTTCATAATAGTTTGTGTTACATGTTTTTGCGAAAGGAACATCATATTCGTCAATAAGTAAAATTACTTTTCTGTCAAAATGCTTTTTTAAAAGATAAGTTAAAGTAACAAGAGAAGACGATATAGTTGTCTCATAATCACTAATTGAGAGTTTTTTTGAAGATAATCCGCGAATTTTCTTAAGATCTTCTATCTCATCTTCTGACAACTTATTTGACTCAAGTAAAAAAGGGAAACCTTTTGCAACTAGAGAAATATCATTTCCTAGTCTTCTTAGTGCAGATTCATATGAAGTATTTAGATACGAAGCTTTAAAGCTTATAAATAAAACAGGAAATTGCCCCATGTATTTTGAGCAAAATTCTTGTTCCTTGAAAATGTCTAAATTCTTGAAATATCTTTCTTGAGTTGCAGTGTTACCAGGATTGTTTGGATCAATTTCTAAAAAAGTTTTTAAAGTTGTCATCCACAAAGTTTTGCCAAATCTTCTTGGTCTTGTGAATAAAAAGCATTCTACACTTGTTAATAAAGCTTCTTTAATAAATCTTGTTTTGTCAACATAATAGGAAGGTTCATCTCCAAAAAAATTTTTGAAATCCTCAGAACCTACGTTACTTAATAACACGTCAGACATATATAATTCCATTATCAAAGAAGAAATAACTTGAGTATATTCTATATATCTAGAATAGAACATTATCAATATTTTTGTAAAAAAAAACAGTGAATAGTTCATATTTTTGCAACTAATTGTATTGCAAGGTATTTAGTGCCTTTGTAGAATACAAACAAGGAGCAAACTATGGGACATATCATTACAATTTGCAATCCAAAAGGTGGTACTGCTAAGACATCAACTGCGGTAAACCTAGCTTGCGCGATTACAGCGGTGCATAAAAAGGTATTGCTTGTAGATTTTGATCCGCAAAGAAGTGCTTCAGTTGCTTTAGGCTATGAATATGCTGATATTGAGCACAATATAGGTACTGCTCTTTTAGATAATGTACCTATAAAAAGCTGTATTACTCCTTATTTAAAAGGTGGCTTTGATGTTATTTTATCCTCAGATGATTTAGTAGCACTGCCATCTACTCTTCATGACAAGATTGACTCTCATTTATGTTTAAGTAATGCTTTAAGTAAGATTAAAGATAATTATGACTTTATAATTATCGATACTCCAGCTTGCTTAAACTTAATCACGATTAACGCAATGTGTGCTGCTGACAGCTTAGTAGTTCCTGTATGCACAGATATGTTTGCTCTCACTTCAATGAGTACCTTACTTGAGAAGTACCATGAGTTAAAGTCACAAAATCAAGCTCATTGCAGATTGCTAGGCATTGTGATCACTTTGTATGATCCAATTTTACCAATGTCACAGCGTATTCATGATGAGCTCGCTCATGCCTTTCGCGAGTTACTCTTTAATACTGCAATTACATATAATCCAAAGATCTCTGAGGCCACAGGTGCTGCTATTCCAGTACTTTTATATGATAAGTCATCATTAGGCTCAAGACAGTATTTATCTCTTGCAGGTGAGATCTTAAAGAAACTGCGCGATCTTAGTTAATCTTAATTCTTTCTAAAAGTAAGTGGCAAGACCTTGCCACAATTCTTGGCATATATATTGCTTAATTCTACCTAGTATTACAACAAAATTAGGTAGAGAAAAATGGCATTATCATTACAAACCAACTTAGCCTCGATTACCTCGCAAATGGATTTGACCAAGGCTACACATAAAGGAGAATCGGCTACTAAAAAGCTCTCCTCAGGTCTTCGTATCAATACTGCTGCAGACGATCCGGCAAATTTACAGATTTCCCATAAATTTACCTCGCAGATTAACTGTCTAAATCGTGGTAATCGAAACTCCTCAGAAGGTGATGCTGTTGCCACTTTAGCAGAAGGCGCACTTGCCGAAAGTTGTACTATTTTGCAACGTATTCGCCAACTTTCTATTCAAAGTGCTAATGGAATTTACTCATCAGCAGACCGTGTCACCATGCAAAATGAGGTCAGTGAACTTTGCCATGAGCTTACAAGAATTGCCTGCAAGACTACCTATGGTGGCGCTCAGGTTTTAAATGGTAAGAGTAATGGTATTATTAATGATGAAGGTAAGTTATCTTTGCAAGTAGGTGCTAATGCTAATACGACCATCGATGTAGACTTAAGTGTTTCCTTTACCATGAAATCGATGCAGGATCACTTAGGTGGAGTGGTTGATGGTAATGGTTATGATGCAGCTAATGAGACTTTTGATATTTCAACCATGGATAAAGCTCAAAATGTATTAGGTAGTATTGACACTTATATAGCTTATTTTGATTCAAAGCGTGCTGAGCTGGGAGCTCTTTCTAATCGACTAGAGTCAACTATCAGAAATCAAGAACAGGGAATTGAGAATCATAGCGACACTAGATCACGAATTCAAGATGCAGATTATGCTCAAGAATCGGCAAATCTAGTCTCAGCTAATATTATGCAAAATGCTACTGCCTCAATGATGACACAGGCAAATGCTTTTCCTAATGTTGTTGCTAATTTGTTATCTTAATGGAATTACTACTTTTTTAAGATCTCATCAAAGTTAGATGAGCTGTAACGTCTAGCAAAATGGGTCGCTGCTTTTGAAGCTGCGGCCTTTTTCTTTGCTGTATAGTAGTCATCTGAGCAGCGTGGACAGCAAGGCAAAGGCATATACTCACCACCATCTAATTTCACATCTAATAAAGGTGTAGCACAGCGTGGGCAAGCTGTAGCCTCGGCTAGATCTTTTAGGTATAAATCTAGGATTGCATACAAGTCATCAAAGCAAGGGAACTCTAAGTGTCTGCCACTTACATCAAGCTCACCAAAATAATCGTGCACGTAAGCTGCTGCGTTATACACACCAACTGCTAAAGGCAATGACATCTCAGTTGATAAATGTGACTTCTCAAAGTGATAGCCATTAGGTGAGAGGTTTTCTAAAACACGACGGCAAATACTGTACATCGCAATCATAAACATAATGTAGCTAGCAAAATCATTGTTTTGGCAAATAGCTTCAATATGATTTGACTTACGACGAATACGAGTTTCAATTTCTTTTTTATAAAAGTTACCTAAGGTCTTGTAGTGCACTTTGGTAATTTGAGAATTGAGTATTTTTGTACAACCTGCTGAAGCTAAGGCGGTTGCCATTGCTTTTTTTAAAGACTCTTTACTTTGATCGGCTACAAACTTAGAAGTAGTAGCTGACTTTACATGAAGTAAGTTCTCTAAAGCATTGATGAGCTTAGTACGTGCACAGTTAGTAAAGTGATTTAAAAAGCTTGACTCAGAAAAGGCGATGATCTGCACATCATCTAAGATATCTTTAGGTTGCACTTTAACTAAGCGACATACAATACCTAAAGGAGTATCAGTTAAGCGGTGATAGCCTAAAGTAGTAAATGAGCTTTTCTTTTTGCGCTCATTGTAAATACCAAAGCGGTGAGGTTCTAAAGCTACAGCTTGGTTAATAGCTGAAAGAAGAGCTGTTGGTAGATAGTCGTAGAAAAGGTTAAAAACAGGAGTTAAACGGTCTTCAGTTTTCTTAGTAATAGAGCTTAAAGCACGGTTAAAGTCCATGATTGATTTGATTGGATCTTCCTTGTCGCTACCATTGATATCATTCTTGTAGACGTCAAGTAAGCATGCTGCGTTCTTGTTATAATTTTTTATCATAGTTAGTTAATCCTTGCCTCAAAAGAGACAATCACATACCCCAAAAAATGCTGAGGAAAAATTTAAAAAAATATGATTTTGTGAGAGATGTCACAAAAGTGACGTTCATTATATAGAATTTTTAATGACACGCAAGTTATTTATTGTTAAAAAGTGCATAGAAATCGCATTTTATTGAAATGTAAGGAAATTTTCTTGCAAACAATTGTTGTCAAAATGACGTCAATTTTACGATGATTTGTAAAACTAAATAGACAGTGATCTTGGAAAAATAAGGGGAGTATTTAAGGAAATATTGTAGCCTCAAAGGATCTGAGGCTACAGAATTTAAGAAAGGGAATTAAGCCTTCTTAGGTGGGATTAGACCTACTTGTAAGTCTTCAGCGGTGTAAATGTGCTCACCGTCGACATAAACCTTACCATCAGCAATACCCATGATTAGTGAGCCACGCTCAATAACTTTTTTTAACTGGATCTCGTAGGTAACAAGTTTAGCGTGATCTAGAACTTCACCTTTAAACTTAACTTTGCCAACACCTAGAGCACGACCTTTACCAGGACCGCCTCTCCAGCCTAAAAAGAAGCCAACTAGCTGCCACATCGCATCTAAGCCTAAGCAACCTGGCATTACAGGATCACCTGGGAAGTGGCACTGGAAGAACCATAAATCAGGAGTTACATCAAGCTCAGCTTTAACGTAACCTAAACCATGATCACCACCTTCGTTTTGAATATCAGTGATTCTGTCAAACATTAACATGTTAGGTGCTGGTAGCTGTGAGTTACCAGGACCAAATAATTCACCACGGCTACATGCTAATAAGTCATTCTTATCAAAAGAGTGGATATTACGCTCTAATAGTGAAGCCATCTATTGCTCCTTCATAAAAGTAAAAAACCTTGCAAATTCTGACACAGCACCAAGCTTTTATCAAGTTGCAAGGTTTGTAAAAAAATCTATTTGTACAAATTATCTTGTACCGAATACCACGATAGTTTTACCGTGAGCAGTAATTAGATGATCTTCTTCCATCATCTTTAAGATACGGCCAACGGTTTCACGAGAACAGCCAACAATCTGACCAATCTCTTGACGGGTGATCTTAATCTGCATGCCATCAGGATGGGTCATAGCCTCTGGTTGATGAGCAAGATTTACTAGAGTCTTAGCGATACGGCCAGTAACGTCTAAGAATGCTAGGTTACCAACTTTAGCTGAAGTTGCTGATAAACGACGGCTAATCTGTGCGGTTAGACGCATTAAGATCTCTGGGTTTACCTGAACTAACTGCTTAAACTTAGTGTAAGAAACTTCTGCAATTTCACAAGCTGATTTTGCTTTAACCCAAGCAGTACGCTTAGGAGCTTCATTTTCATCAAATAAGCCTACTTCACCGATGAAGTCACCTTGATTTAGGTAGCTTAGGATCATCTCGTGACCATCTGCATCTTTGATTAAAACTGCAACTGAGCCTTTTGCGATATAGTATAAGGTTTCAGCCTTTTCACCTGCATGAATAATAGTGCTCTTAGCTGAGTACTTATGGATATGACACTGACTTAAAAACCAGCTGATAGTGGTATCAGTTTGTGGTTTGATAATTGGAGGCATTTTATTATCACTCTAAATTCAATTGTGTTTTTTATAGCTTAAAGCTCGTTGTTCTTGTTATGGCTTAATTTAGATTTGCTGTAAATCGATGTTTTAATCTAAATTAGCTGAAAGTTCATCTTTGAACTTAATTCATATTATATACAAATATTTAGCTAATGTAATAGAAGATACGCTTTCTGCACCACAAAAATAAACACAAATGATCTAGATCACAGTTTAAGTTGTAGAAAAAAGGTGAAAAAAAGAAAAGTAGTAATTAAGAGCCCCGGAGATGAATTAAGAGAATATTACTCCTTGAACCATAAAGTTCAAGTTTGGCACCAGAAGTTAATTTAGGTTTCTGAAGTAAAAACTTCAGCCTACTCACCATTAACCGTAGACGCCAATTTCTAAGGATATCGGCTCAGGGTAGAAACGCCTAATCGCATCCCAGGGTATTGGGTGGTAATTGCTTACCGTGGTTATATAGTAACAAACGCTAAGTCTTGATACAAGTGGATTGGCGCTATATTAAACAAAGTTAGTTAAAAAAGTTTTAAAAGAAGTTAAAGTTCAAAAATTCAAAATTTAAATTGAACATTAGCTAGCAAAAACTAAAACAACTAGCACACAAATAGCAGCAATTGTGATAAGCAGTGTAGACTTATTAAAAATTAGGCTTAAAAAAGAGCTTTGACGGTATTTTGATAAGTAGCGTTGACGGGCTAAATACGCATCTTCTGAGGAGTTATAACGTAAGGTTTCTAAACCTAAAGGAATTCCTTTTTGATAGCACTCATCAATGATTTGGCGATACTTTAAACGTAGTGCTTTTTCATGCTCTTCATTAAAGCCTAAGGATTTGACATATTCACGGCTGTACTTTTCAACTTCAACATCATTTAAAACTTTAGAGATCTCATCGAATGTAAAATCAGAGATTAAATACTCTTTAAGTTTGTACTTTAGATAGTTGAAATCAATTGACATAGTGTGCCTTGAAAAGTTAATTCTTTAAATTTGCTCTATCTTACATCATTGAGATCTAGAAACAAAGAAGGCAGAGCATAAGCCCTGCCTTGTACTTCAAATTAGAATGCTTTTAGATCTGCTCTGGAACCATCTTGATGTGGCCACATGGACACTCTTGAGCACATACACCACAGCCTTTGCAGTAGTCGTAGTTGAACTCATAGCCCTTGCCAGGACCTAGTTTTACAACTGCGCTATCAGGGCAAACACCGTAGCAGTTATCGCACTCCATGCAGTTACCGCATGATAAGCAACGACGTGCCTCAAAGATTGCGTTCTCTTCAGTTAGACCAAATTGAACCTCATCAAAGCAGTTTGAACGACGTGCAACCTCAAGCTCTTGACGTACAGTCTTAGGAGCATCGGTGTAGTACCAAGGGTGCATATCCTCAAACTTAGCAAGATCGTGTTTAGCAACTTTCTTATAGGTCTGACCATTTAAGTAAGCATTTACACCACGAGCTGCGTTCTTACCCATACCGATAGCACGGGTAACAGTTCTATCTGTTGATGCACAGTCGCCGGCTGCGAAGATACCCTCAATTGAGGTCATCTTAGTCTCTTCGTTGATAACGATGTTATCACGCTCCATCTCTAAGCCTTTTAACTTAGATAGGGCAGTCTTATCAACGTTCTGACCGATAGCTAAAACAACTGCATCAGTTGGTAACTCTTCAAATTCGCCTGTAGGCTGTGGCTTACCATTCTCATCTAACTCCATCTTCTCAATCTTTAGAGAATCTTTAGAAGCTGATGCGATGGTTGATAACCACTTAACCTGAATACCTTCTTCGATAGCTGCATCCATTTCTTCTTTGTTTGCAGGCATCTTGTCACGGTTACGACGATAAACGATGATAGGTTCAGCACCGATACGACGTAGTGAACGAGCTACGTCAACTGCGGTATTACCACCACCGTAAACTGCTACACGACGTGCAATCTCAATCTCACCTGTGGTCTCAATTTGACCTAGAACAGATAGAGCGTTTAGAACGTGGTTAGTATCACCTTGAGGAATATCAACGTTAGTTGAAATTGAAGCACCTAAACCTAGAATAACAGCATCATATTTGCCATTCTTCTTCTCAGCTTCAATATCTTCAACCTTACGGCCGCACTCAATGGTAACGCCCATATCGGTAATACGCTTGATTTCAGCATCTAGTACATTACGTGGTAGACGATATACAGGAATACCATAGCGCATCATACCGCCAGCTTCTTTACCCATCTCAACGATGTGTACTGTGTGGCCAAAACGACGTAATTGATAAGCTGCTGATAGGCCAGCAGGACCTGCACCGATGATAAGTACTTTCTTACCAGTTTCACGAGCTGGGCGCTTGAACTGTAGATTGTGCTCTAAAGCGTAGTCGCCTAAGAAACGCTCTACAGAATTAATACCAACGCTCTCATCTAGGAAACCACGGTTGCACTTGCCTTCACAGGTGTGATAGCAAACACGACCCATACAAGCAGGTAGTGGGTTTTCCTCAGTTAGAATGCGCCATGCATGCTCATAATCACCTTGAGATGCATAGAATAACCACTGTTGAATGTTCTCACCAGCTGGGCACTGATTGTTGCATGGTGGTAACTTGAACACGTTAACAGGGCGTAGGGTACGCCATGAACCAGTGTGATTCTCTAAAGAGGTAGCTGGATCAAGGGTAACAGCAAAAGCTTTTTGTAACATATTTACTACTCTCCTTAAACAGCTGAATTACGCTCGTAAGCTTGCATTGCTACAGGAGATGCACTTACCTCGTCATCACCTAATAGACCAAATTGCTTAATATTGGCATCACACATAGCCTGTAGTCTTGCAACTACGTTAGGATCTGCTTTCTTGCCAGTTAAGTGTGCGTAACGACGCTGTAACTTCAAGTAGTTTAGAACAGGCTGCTTCTGACGGATCTTACGTACAGAAGTTACCTTACCGTACTCAGCTTCGTATACAGGGAAGAAACCAGTCTCCATTGCCATACGTGCAGCAGTTACAGTGGTGTTAGATGCTAAACCCCAACCTAGTGGGCAAGGAACTAAGATCTGAATGTAACGAGCACCATGGAAGGTCATAGCCTTAGCTACTTTGTACTCTAAATCACGAAGATCAGCTACAGTTGCAGTTGCTACGTATGGAATACCATGAGCCATTGCAATTAAAGGAGTATCTTTACCTTTACCCCAATCAGCACCTGGCTTATCACCAACTAATTGAGTAGTAGCGGTACGAGCTGAAGGTGGGGTAGCAGATGATCTTTGAACACCGGTGTTCATATAAGCTTCGTTATCGTAGCAGATATATAGAACATCGTCGTTTCTATCAAACATACCAGATAAGCAACCAAAACCGATATCGGTAGTACCACCGTCACCACCTTGACAAATGATACGTGGAACAGTTGCATCGCCATTTTTCTGAGCTAATACTTTAGCTGCAGCCTGAAGACCTGAACCTACAGCTGCGGTGTTACCAAATAGAGAGTGAACCCAAGGTAAACGCCAAGCTGATTCTGGATATGGGGTTGAGAAAACTTCTAGACAGCCAGTTGCGTTTACAACCATGATCTGGCCATTAGTTGCCTTCATAGCAGCGTCGATTGCATAACGAGCACCTAGTGCCTCACCGCAACCTTGACATGCTCTATGACCTGAAATCAAACTATTAGGACGATCAGTTGATGCCTGAATAGTACGCATTGCAGGATTTAATAAACGGTTACCAACGGTGTTTGAACCAGTTTGGTAGAACTTAATCTTTTCTAACATTGTCTAACTCCTGCTTATGCCTTAACAGAATTTTGGATGTCACTTAAGTTTAGTGGACCTTCTGCAAAGGTAACGCCTTCAGTCTTTTGAGTGTAGCTGTTTAAAACCTTAGCATTTACATCGAAGAATGTGCACTCTTCAGTGAACTTACCAGCTAAAGCAGCCTCTACGATGCCACGGATAGTAGTACCGAAGATTGGACGACCACCAAGACCTGCAATTGCAGTCTTAACGTCGCAATCAGTACCTTCCATTGCTCTCTTAACTTCAGGGCAGACAATACCACGAGCACCAAATGAGAAAGCACGCTCAACGCAGATAACTTTCTTAGTGTCACCAATTGCTTCTTTTACAGCAGCATATGGGAATGGGCGGAATGACTTAAGTGAAATAATACCTACGTTCTTGCCCTCTGCCTTTAGACGATCAACTTCATCTTTAGCAGTACCAACAGTAGAACCCATGATGATTAACTTAACATCAGCGTTCTCGCAGTTGTAGCAATCTAATAGGCCACCTGACTTAGAACCAGTTAGCTCACGATACTCTTTAGTTACACGCTCAATTACGCCAATAGCCTTAGCCATCTTACGCTCTTGTAGTACGCGAACTTCAGTAAAGGCCTCAGGACCTACCATAGCACCGATTGATACAGGCTCTTTGGTAGTTAAGTACTCTTTTGGCTGATATGAAGGTAGGAACTTATCTACTGTTTCTTGTGATGGGATGTCTAAGCGCTCGAATGCGTGGGTTAGCACGAAACCGTCCATACATACCATTACAGGAAGACCTACTTCTTCAGCGATCTTAAAGGCCATAATGTGAGTATCAACAGCATCTTGGTTTGACTCACAGAATAACTGTAACCAACCTGAATCACGCTGTGATAGAGAATCTGAGTGATCGTTCCAAATGTTAATAGGACCACCGATAGCACGTGATGCTACGGTCATAACAATAGGAAGACCTAAACCAGAGGCAGAATAAACACCTTCTGTCATGAATAGTAAACCTTGAGAAGCGGTAGCTGTATAAGTACGTGCACCACCTACTTCAGAACCGATAGCAACAGAGATTGCACCGAACTCTGACTCAACGTTTAAGAACTCGCACTCTTTTAAAGTACCAGTTTTAACGAACTTACCTAAGTTCTCAACAATGTGAGTTTGTGGAGAAATAGGGTATGCGCAAACTACACCAGGACGGCATAGAGAAACAGCTTTAGCGACACCTAAAGAGCCTTCGATTTGCTCAAGCATTATTTTGCCTCCTTAATATAGTTGTAAGCAAGGGCAGCGGTTTCTGCGTTAGCATCACCAATCTTGCCAGGATATCTTGCCTGGAATGCGCCTTGTACTGACTCTAGCTTTAGAATGTCAGTTACAGCAGCAAGAGAAGATAACATTGGAGCGCCAGGTAGTGGCTTACCAATCTTTTGCATAGCAAAGTCAGTAGCTGGAACTGTAAATACGTGTCCTTTTGGTAATAACTTTACAATCTCAGGTACAACAACTTCAGGAGCATCTTTAGAATTGATAATAACGTAACCGTTCTTATCAAGACCTGCGAATACGTCAACAGAACCTAATAAAGTCTTATCTTGAACTAAAACAACGTTTGGCTCTTGAATAGGCTCGTGTGTACGAATTTCCTTGTTATCAATACGAGCATAGGCAACAACAGGTGCACCAGTACGCTCTGAACCGAAGCTTGGGAAAGCTTGTGCAAAGTGGCCTTCGTAGAAAGCAGCTAAAGTTAGCATTTCTGCTGCGGTCACAACACCTTGGCCTCCACGGCCATGTAATCTAATTTGAAGCATTAAGGCTCCTCGTTTGCAGTGTGTGTTTGAAAATGATCCTTTCGAATCGCATTTGTAATAATAGTGCGATTTTTCGTATTTACAAGAAAATGAAAATTTTAAGAGTGTTTTTATGAAAATTTTGTTAAAAATGAAAATTGACATTTCAGATTGCTAAGATTAGCAAATATAAGGCTTTTATTGACCTATTGTTAACAAGATCACAGAACATAAATTCAAAAAATTAGCTCAAATGCGACAAAAGTAACATATAAAAATAAAAAGTAAATATATGTAAAAATTATCAAAAGAATGCACAAAATAGCACTTTTTAAAAAGTTAGTTAAAGCTAATTATTGATAAAATAATTTTAAAAATTTGCAAAAGTTTAAAAAATTTTCTATTATTAAATACAGTTTAATAACCATATTTTAATATTCAACAAATACCGAGTGTATCTATATATGATAGAAAATAAGCATACGATCACCTCAAAGCAGATTCGTGAGCAAAACTTACAATTAGTGCGTCGTGCTCTGCACAAAGAGCAAATTTGTACAGCCTCAATGCTCAAAGATATGACAGGTTTATCAGTTGTAACCTTAAATAAGCTTCTATCTTTTTTAATTGCCTCAGGTGAAGTACTAGAAGGTGAGAAGTCACTGTTGCAAAACGGTAATGGTCGTCCTGCGACAACTTATCGTTTTAATGAGATGAATAAACTTATCTTAATCCTATCTATATATACAAGATCAGGTAATAAGTATGTAGGTTACTCGGTACATAATCTTTTTGGTGAGTGTCTAGAGCGACGCGAAGAGCTCACCGGTGAAGATACTATTCAAACAAATGAGCTAAAAATTGGTATGGAGCGCTTTACCTTTAAATATCCTAAAATTGCTGCTATCGGCGTTTCAATGCCTTCAGATGACGTAGGTGGTCGTGTGGGCTCGGCTATTCGCCATGATAGTCAATCTAAGCGCTTATCAAGTCATTTAGAAAAGCACTTTAATATTCCAGTCTTTTTTGAAACTGATATTAACGCAGCATCCTTAGGTCTATATAAAAGGTGTAAAAACCAAGAATATGTATCAGGCATTGTGCTAGTACCTGGCAAAATTCCAACCTGTGGCTTTTGTTATAACGGATCAGTTTTGCGCGGTAAAGACGGTATGGCAGGTGAGATTAGATACTTTCCTATGTACAACCAAATTGGTGTGCTCCCACAAGAGAGAATGCAAGCTGACGATTTAGCACTGCGTACAATCCGTGCGGTGATGTGTGTGTTAAACCCAGGCTATGTAGCAATCTACACAGAAACACTAAAACCAGGTATTACTGAAAGACTTAAAAAGCAATTAGCAACGCCAGCTGAGGAAGCATTACTTCCTAAAATTGAAGTGTGTGATAACCTGCGTGAGGATACCGTATCTGGCATGATCTCACTTTGCTTGCAGAAATTGGACGAGCATTAGTCAAAAATACTCAAATGCGAATAGTGCAGTTTGAAAATCGTCAAATAATGATAGATTATTCTTTAATTTAAGAAATTCAGATAAAAATTTATACATAAGAGTGAAGGATGTGTTATTATGTACCTACTCACTTATAAAAAAATTCATACTTACATGTTTTAGATAATAATCCTTACGTTTTTAAAACATGTAAGCTCCACTATTAACTAAATAAGGTAAATCAAATATGGCTAGAACTAGAGTTAAGAAAGAGCCTGTATTAAAGGAATTTTCTTCAAACAAATGGAGCCGTCAGCGCCGTATCGAGTTCATCGATTTTCGTTTATGCGTTGATGGTCGTTTAAATCGTAGTGATCTTGTAGATTTCTTCGGTATTTCTATTCCACAGGCAAGCTTAGACTTAACTTACTATCGCGCTTTAGTAAAGAATGCAAAACCTCCTCGTGAGAATCTTTTCTATGATGTGCATCAAAAAGAGTATATCCGTACCGATGATTTCAAGCCTGTATATCCAGAGCAGTGCTCAGTACCTTATTTCTTCAATGACTTAATGTTAGCAGCTTCAGGCGAGCTACCAAAGTCTAGGAACTTCTTCTCAATTGCACCTGATGTTGGTATTGCTTGTCTTACCCCTCCAAAGCGCATGGTATCAGAGAAGGTTTTAACTAATTTATTAGATGCTATCCGTAGCCATCTTGCTATGCACATTGTGTATAAGTCACTTTCAAATGAGAAAGATTCAGATTACTTAATTGCTCCTCACTCATTTGCATTCGATGGTGTACGTTGGCACGTTCGTGCATACTGCTACGATAAGCATGATTTCCGTGACTATGTATTATCACGTATTAAGAATGCTGATCGTCCTCGTATTGCAGCACCTTCAGATAGATTCCCTGATCCTATCGGTAACGGTTTCCGTGAGATTGGTACCGCAGGTAAGGATGATAGACTTTGGAATGAGACTGTAACTTTAGAGCTACGTCCAAATCATGAGTTACCAGAGGAGTCAAGATTAGCAATTGAACTTGATTACTGTGTAGGTAAAGACGGTATCATCAAGCACACTGTAAAGAAGGCTTTATTATTCTACGCAGTACGTTCATTAAAGCTAACCGATGAGTATGCAAAACTTCCTATTCAAGAGCGTCAATTAGAGCTTATCAATAAGGAAGAAGTATTTAAGGTTCTTGATGAAGTAACTCATAAATAGTACAATATTCGTCGAAGAATTAAGATTTTAAGATCCCCCGCAGTGCTAGACACTCAGGGGATTTTTTATGCTTAAAATTTACGATTCGCAACCTATCTTATGGCTAAAAATAGTCCTTAAGATCATTTTTGAATACTATGACTAAAAAGAAAATCTCAAACGGTATCTATTTATTTACCTTAGGCATGCTCTGTGCCTTTGCTCCAATGTGCTCTGATACTCGTCTTTGACAGTTACTAAATAAAAATCTTTTAAAATCAAATAATTGATTAAAAATTTTGTAGTAATATTTTAGGACTCTTTTTTAGAGCTCGAAATTTTTTTAATTTTTTTGAGTTTTTTACA
>Ga0256404_1006986_pt1 | contig 18178 bp, 14 predicted proteins | sample RumenRJG_01DNA_FD_185990 | JGI IMG/M metagenome (GOLD analysis project Ga0256404, IMG submission 185990) | Bovine rumen microbial communities from Lethbridge, Alberta, Canada - RJG_01 | ecosystem: Host-associated > Mammals > Digestive system > Stomach > Rumen | place: Canada: Alberta | collected...
CAACTCCTTAGAGCATGCCTTTCGTCGACGGCACGCCGGTCACTTTCGGATCATGTTCGACGGCGATGCGGAGGGCGTGGCCGAGGGCTTTGAAGATGGCTTCGACCTTGTGGTGCGAGTTGCGGCCGTAGAGCACGCGCACGTGGAGCGTGAGGCCGGCGTGGACGGCGAAGGCGCGCAGGAATTCTTCGACGAGTTCCGTGTCGAAGCCGCCGATCATCGGCGCCATCTCCCCGCCTTCGTACACCAGGTACGGCCGTCCGCTGATGTCGAGCGAGACGAACGCGAGCGCTTCGTCCATTGGCAGGTAGAACGTGCCGTAGCGGCGGATGCCCTTCTTGTCGCCGATCGCTTTCTTGAACGCGTCGCCGAGCGCGATGCCGATGTCCTCGACGCTGTGGTGGCCGTCGACTTCGATGTCGCCGTCGCAGACGAGCGCGAGGTCTAAAAGGCCGTGCGCCGTCATCAGCGTCATCATGTGGTCAAAAAAACCGATGCCCGTATGGATGTCCGCCACGCCTGTGCCATCAAGGTTCAGCGCGAGGCGGATGCCCGTCTCGGCCGTGCGCCGCTCGACTGCGGCAGCGCGGCTCACTGCGCGCCTCCCATGAAGTCTTTCAAAACGTTCAGCCACGTATCATTTTCCTGCCGCGTGCCCATGGAGATGCGCAGGCAGTTCGCGAGACGCGGGGCATTCCCGAAATGGCGCACGCCGATGCTCGCGGCCTCGAATGCTTTCGTCAGATCCTCTGAGTTGTTCAAATGGAACAGCACGAAATTCGTCTCCGATGGATAGACGGTCACGCCGTCCACTTTTTTGAGTTCCTCGATCATGCGCTTGCGCTCGGCGATGACCATCTGGATGCGCGGCACGTATTCGTCACGCATCTGATAGACGACGTCCGCCGTCACGAGCGACAGCGTGTTCATGTGGTACGGCATGAACGCGCGGCCGATCATGCGCATGACGTCGGGCGAACCGATGGCATAGCCGACGCGGCACGACGCGAGGCCGTACGCCTTCGAGAACGTGCGCGCGATGATCATGTTCGGATAGTCTTTCAAAAGTCCCATGGCCGACTGGCCGTAGAACTCGATGTACGCCTCGTCGACGAGGAACACGCAGCTCATCGGCAGGTTGTCCGCGATGTACTGGATGTCTGCGAGCGGGATGCCTGTGCCCGTCGGGTTGTTCGGATTGCAGACGACGGCGAGCGCCGCCTTGTTATCGACGCACGTCTTCACGAACTTCTCAGCGTCAAACGTGTAGTCGTCCTCGAGGTCGACGGGGATGCCTTGCGCCTCGGCGGCCGCCGCGTAAATGCTGTACATGGAGAACGACGGCTGCGGGAAGACGATCTTTGACGTCTTCGCGTTGCCGAAGCAGTAGAAAATCTTCTCGATGAGCTCCGACGAGCCGTTGCCGAGCACGACCTGGTTCGTCTGCACGCCAAAATTCTTCGCGATCTGCTCCGTGAGATTCAGGTAGTCCGTCGCCGTCGGGTAGCGGTTGAACGCGACGCTCGCGAAGCGTCCCATGAGGCGGTCTTCGACGAGCGGCGGCATGTTCAGCGTGCTCTCGTTCGCATTCAGCGTAATCTCGTACGGATTTTCATCCATGTCATATTCGGGGCGCTCTGCGAGCCCCGGACGATATTTCAAAGCCATGTTAGTCCTTCCTCCTCAAGCGGATCGCGTTTGCATGTGCCCCGAGCCCTTCCGTTTCGGCGAGGCGGATGATGTCATCCGACACCGCCGAGAGCGCAGGCTGCGTGTACGAAATGATGCTCGTGCGCTTCATGAACGTCTCGACGTTCAGCACGGAATAGTAGCGCGCCGTGCCGCCTGTCGGCAGCACGTGGTTCGGGCCGGCGAAGTAATCGCCGAGCGGCTCCGGTGAATACGCGCCGAGGAACACGGCACCCGCGTGGCGCACGTACGGCAGCAGCTGGAACGGGTTCGCCGTCAAGAGCTCCATATGCTCCGGCGCCGAAACATTCGCGAAGCGCATGGCCTGCATAATATCGTCCGCGACGACGATGAGGCCGTTGCGGTCGATGGAGGCCTGCGCGATGTCCTTGCGCGGCAGCTGGGCGAGCTGCTTTTCGGCCTCTGTCGCGACCTTTGTCGCGAGCTCCTCGTCATCCGTGATGACGATGCTCGATGCGAGCGGATCGTGCTCGGCCTGGCTCAGCATGTCGGCCGCCGTGTAGACGGGGTCGGCCGTCTTGTCGGCGACGATGAGGATCTCGCTCGGGCCGGCGAGCATGTCGATGTCGACGTGGCCGTAGACTTCTTTTTTCGCGAGCGTCACGAAGATGTTGCCGGGGCCCGTGATCTTGTCGACGCGCGGCACGGTCTCCGTGCCGAACGCCATGGCCGCGATGGCCTGCGCGCCGCCGATCTTGTAGATTTTTTTCACGCCGGCCGCGCGCGCCGCGATGAGGACGTACGGATTGATTTTTCCGTTTTTCGGCGGCACCATCATGATGATCTCGCCGACGCCTGCGACGGACGCGGGCACGGCGTTCATGATGACGGACGACGGGTAGGCCGCCGTGCCGCCCGGCACGTAGATGCCGACGCGGTCGAGCGGGATGATGGCCTGGCCGAGGATGGAGCCCGCATCGCGATACGTCATCCACGAGTTCGGCTTTTGCTCCTCGTGATAGCGCCGCACGTTCGCCGCCGCTTTCGTGAGAGACTCGACGACTGCCGGGTCGGCCGCCGCTTCCGCCGCCGCAAATTCCTCTTCGCTGACGAGCATATTCTCCGGCGTGAGGTCGACCTTGTCGATGAGCTTCGTGTAATGCATGACGGCCTTGTCGCCATCCTTGCGCACGTCATTCACGATCATGCGCACGAGCTCGGCGGCGCTCATGTCTTTGCCGAACAGCTTCTTGTTGCCCTCGCGGATCTTCGGATTGAGCTCGACCTCGTCAAACGCCGCTTTCGTCAGCATGCGCTCGACTTCGCGTTCCCCGACGTCTTTTGCTTTGACGATCCTCATTTACGATTCCTCGCTTTCCAAGACCTGCCGCAAGTCCTCCACCATCTGGTGGATGCGGTCGAATTTCAATTTGTAGCTCACGCGGTTTGCGATGAGGCGCGCCGTGGCGTCCATGATGTAGGCGATTTCTTCGAGATTGTTTTCCCGGAGCGTCGTGCCCGTCTCGACGATGTCGACGATGCTCTCCGAAAGGCCGACGATCGGGCCGAGCTCGATGGAGCCGTTGAGCTTGATGTATTCCATCTGCATGCCGTGCGCGTTGAAAAACTGCTCAGCGATGTGCGGGAACTTCGTCGCGACGCGCGTATGCGCGTAATCCATGAGCGTGGGGCGCTTGTCCGGCCGATGCACGGCCATCATCAGATGGCACTTGCCGAAACCGAGGTCGAGCAGTTCGTAGACGTTCTTGCCTGACTCCATCAGCACGTCCTTGCCGATGACGCCGATGTCCGCCGCGCCGTACTCGACGTACGTCGGTACGTCCGCCGTCTTGGAGACGATGAAGCGGATCTTCTTCTCCTCGTTCGTGATGATGAGCTTGCGCGACTTGTCGGACAGCCCGTCCGCCGTGTAGCCGATCTTCTCAAACAGCCGCGCCGACAGGCCGAACAGCTTGCCCTTCGGCAGCGCGACGGTCAAATATGTTGAATCACTCGCTTGCATGAAATCCTCCCGTGAATCAATTTCTTTATCTAATTAAAGTAGTAACGTACGAATATATCCGTTATGATAGCATGGAAACCTGTAAACGTCAAGCATCAATTGGCCTCGTCAGCTTCTCGCAACAATCGAAGTTCCATTGAATCGTTAGATGCTGCTTTTTCGTGATGCCGTTCAGTCACGTTAGCTTCCTCTTCCAGCCCGATACCGCGCAAGAGCTCCGCGCCGATCTGCGGATGATGATAATACACGCGGAGCATCGCGCTCGTGCCGTCGTCAGCCCATTGCTTCGAACGCATGGGAAAATAATGCACGAGCAGAACGCACGCGACCTTGCCGAAAATATCGAGGTCGCCCCGCCGCCGCCCGACGTCATGCAGCAGCGCGCAACGTTCGAGCAAGCTGCGGTTCACGCACACGCCATCGTGCTCATGTTCGTCCGCAAGCCTCATCGCCGTCCGCGCAACGTTCAGAGCATGACGCTGGTCGGCGCGGTGCATCGCGTAGAACAGCGGCACAGCCTTCGCTGGCAAGACCGACGCGACATACGCACGTTCTTCCTCGCTCACGCGCGCCGTCACCGCCCGCACGAACTGGCGGATGCGCCCGAGCGTGCTCGTCATCCGAGGTAGACGAGCGCGGCGTAGCCTTTTTCCGTCTGCGCGTGTGCCGCGTCCGCCTTCGTCATCGGCACGAGCGCGAGCTCCGCGACCTTGCCTTCGCTGCGGAGGCTCGACGCGCGGTTCACGGCCTCTTCTTCTTTGCCTGCCGCATAGGCGACGAACACGTCCTTGTGCGCGGCCGGCGCGCCGATGCCCTGGCGCTCGAGCGCGAGCAGCACGCGCTCAATGCCGAGCGCGAAGCCCGTCGCCGGGCACGCGCAGCCGAAGTCCGACAGCATGTGATCGTAGCGTCCGCCGCCCGCGAGCGGATAGCCGAGCCCCGCCGTATACACCTCGAACACGAGCCCCGTGTAATAGCTGAAGTCGCGGATGAGGCCGAGGTCGAAACGCACGAAGCGATCGACGCCGTACGACGCGAGCAGGCGGTAGACGGCGCTGAGGTTGTCGAGCGCGCGGCGGCTTTTTTCGCCGAGCGCGAGGCTGTACGCCTTCGTCAGCGTTTCCTCGCCGCCCGAGAGCACCGGCAGCTCGCGCAGCGTTTTCTTCGCCTGCGCCGCGAGCGGTAGCGCGCCCACCGCCGCGTCGTAGGCAACGAGGTCGTGCTGCTCGAGCGCGTCCTTCAGCGCCTGCTGGTCATCGTCCGAGAGGCGGTACTGCTCCATGATGCCCGCCGCGAACTCGACCTGCCCGAGGCAGACCTGGAAGCTCTTAAGCCCCGAGCGCAAGAGGCTCTGGATGGCCAGCGCGAGCACTTCCGCGTCGGCCGCCGCCGACGCGGATCCTACGAGCTCGACGCCCGCCTGATAAAACTCGCACTGCCGCCCCATCTGGCTCTGTTCCGAGCGGAACACGCTGCTGATGTATGAGAGCTTCAGCGGCAGCGGCGCGTCCTTGAGGCGGCTGCCGACGACGCGTGCGATGGGCGTCGTCATCTCGTGCCGCAGCGCGAGCGTGCGCCCGCCCTTATCGAACAGCTTGAACAGCTGTGGCGTGAGCGTCCGGCCGCTGTCCATCGTCAGCGTGTCGAGGTACTCGATCGTCGGCGTCACGACTTCGTCGTAGCCCCAGAGCGCGAACAGCCGCGCGAGCTGCGTCTCGATTGCGCGCTTCCCCGTCGCCTCGCCCGGCAGATAATCGCGCGTGCCGTACGGGATTTCCAAAACCTGATTTTCGTTGCCCATGTGATTCTCCATTCCGAAAACAGTATCTGTCATCTGTGTTTTATTTCTCGTCCTGCTTCGCGTGCAGGCGCTCGAGCACGAGCGTGTAGCCGTCCGCGCCGTAGTTCAGGCAACGCTTCACGCGGCTGATCGTCGCCGTGCTCGCGCCTGTCCGCGCGACGATGTCATCATACGTATGCTTCGCATCGAGCATCCGCGCGACCTCGAGCCGCTGCGACAGCGCCTTGAGCTCGCTGACCGTGCAGATGTCCTCAAAGAACTGATAGCACTCCTCGACGGAGTCCAGCGCGAGCACCGCTTTGCACAGCTGCTCGCTGAGCTCATCCCGCAATTTCGGATTCGTCACTTTCCCTCACCTCGACTTTATTCCTTTACCTTGCGAAATTTGTTTCATTGTAACATGAATATACGTGTCGTGCAAGTCAGCCGCCCCCAAAAAAAAGACGGCCTGCAATCTCTTGCAGACCGTTGTGTCACATCATGTGCTCGATGCACCAGGCGAACGCGCGTGCCGTGCGCTGATCGCTGTCTTTGAAATGGCCGCCGCTTTCCCATGCGAGCGTCGTCGTCTTGCCCGCATCTGCGAGCAGCTCCGCTTGCGCTTCGATGCACGCGCCGACGCGCGCCATCGTGGGGTTCTTCGCGCGCGGCTCGCGGTCGCCGAGACTCAGGTAAACCGTCTGTGGATGCATCGTGTGCTGCCGCGCGTAATCGAGCCAGCTGGGAAACCAGACGGATGGCGAGGCGGCAGCGCAAGCGGCGAACGCATCCGTCTCATAGCAGGCGTACAGTGCGAACAGCGCGGCGAGCGAATAACCGCCGATGAGGAAGCGCGCATCATCCGGATGCGCGAGCCTCTGCCGGACGCACGGAAGAATTTCATCGTGCAGCCGCGCGAGCGTCTGCGATGCCTTGCCGCCGAAAGTGTCTTTACCGAACACCGGCGGCGCCGGCCACGGGCTGAGGTCGTCGTTCCAGTTGTCAACGCGGACGGCGACGAGCAAAATCTTTTCGTCGGGACAAGATGCACAGATGAGCTCTTGCTCGCGTGGCAGCGAGGGTTCTTCGTGCGCATCCGTCATCTGGACGAGCACGGTCGTCGCATCTTCCGTTCCGTAAAGCATCGGGATCAAGGTGCCTGCACCTCCCGCTTATTTGGCAAGCGCGAATTTCACGACGGCCTCCATGCCCGGGCGCAGCGCAGCGGCTTCGTCTTTCGGCAAAGAAATCTTGACCGTGAGGCGGTCGTCGCCGTCACTGTCGTCGCTGCCTTCCGTCGCCGCCTTCTCTGTTTCTTCCGCTTCGCTCGGGTCTTTGATGTCCGTGACCGTGCCCTCGTATTTCTTGCCGCCAATCGTGTAGCTCACGAATTGGCCGAGGCGGATGCTGTCTTTCTGCGCGGGCGAGAGCTTCGCCTCGACCCAGACGTCCGCGTCGTCGCCGATGCTCGCGAGCGCCTGACCGGCTTTCACCGTCGCGCCTTCCGTTGCATCGCCATCGAAATAAACCGTGCCGTCGACGGGTGCGACGATGTCCGTCGTCTGCGCGTCCTGCTTCGCGTTCTCGAGCGCGGCTTCCGCTTGCTTGACGGCGAGTTCCGCCTGCTTGACGGCTTCGGGGTTCGGCGCTTGCGTGATTGTGCGCGCGGGCGCGGCGGAATACGACGGCGCGGGCGCGCTCGACGCCTCGGCCGCCGCGAGGTCGGCAGCGGCCTGGTCGCGCTGCACGGCGCTGACCGCGCCCATCTCATAGAGTTCGTTCATGCGATTCAATCGCGCGCGCGCATTCGCGACGGCCTGCGAGTTGCCCGAGGACGCGGAGCTCGGCGCGGGCGCAGCGGACGGCACCGTAATCGTCTGCCCTTTCTGCACCTGCGCGAGGTTTTGGCGCGCAAGCTCGGCGTTCTGCTCGAGCTGCGCGATCTGCTCGTCCGTGACGTCGGCTTTGACGTGCGCGATGACATCGCCAGCCGCGACGTGGTCGCCGTCCTGCACGACGAGTTCCGTGATCGTACCGTTCGCCTTCGCCTTGACGCTGACCATCGTGCTCGCGACGTTCGCATCGTAGACCGTCAGACCCTTCTGGCTGTGCTGGTACATCCAGACGCCGCCCGCGCAGAGCACGGCGAGCACGAGGATGGCGATCGGGCCGAACTTCAGCACGCGCTGGACTTTTTCTGTGATATCGACTTCCAACGTTTGAAGCCTCCTGTTTTATCGTGAAAAAGCCCTCCCGCGAGGGGAGGACTCATTCGTTTCTGTAAAGGACTCAGCCGAGCTGCGCCTTCAGCACCTCGACGGCTTTCTCGAACGCTTTCGGCAGCGCTTCGGGATTCTTGCCGCCGGCCTGCGCCATGTCGGGACGGCCGCCGCCGCCACCACCGACGATGGCTGCCGCTTCCTTGATGACCTTGCCCGCATGGACGCCTTTTTTCACGGCTTCCTTCGCCGCCTTGACGACGAGGCTGACCTTGCCGTCATTGACGCAGGCGAGCACGACGACGCCGCCGTCGAGCTTCGAGGCCGAGAGATCGGCCACTTCGCGGAGCTCGTCCATGTTCGCGGCATGCGCGACGCCGCAAGCGACCGGCACGCCGTTCACGTCCTCGACCGAGGCGAGCAGTTTCTTCGCGTCGGCCTTCTCGCGCATCTCCGCGACTTCGGCGAGCTGCGCTTCCATCGTCTTCTTTTCCGCGAGCAATTTGTCGACGGCCGCCGGCACATCGTCGTCCGCCGCCTTGAGCTTCGCGCCCGCAGATGCGAGCGTCGCGGCCTTGCCGTTCAGGTAATCGAGCGCGGCCTTGCCCGTCAGCGCCTCGATGCGGCGCACGCCCGAGGCGACGCCCGTCTCGGCGACAATCTTGAACGCGCCGATCTGGCCGATGTTCTTGACATGCGAGCCGCCGCAGAGCTCCATGGAGAAGCCCGGCACTTTGACGACGCGCACGACATCGCCGTATTTCTCGGAGAACAACGCCATCGCGCCGGCTTTTTTCGCCTCGTCGAGCGCCATGTGCGTGATCTCGACGTCGATGCCCTTGAGGATTTCCTCGTTGACGAGCTCCTCGACATCCGCGAGCTGCTGCGCCGAGACGGGCTCGAAATTCGTGAAGTCAAAGCGCAGGCGCTCCGGCGTGACGGACGAGCCGGCCTGGTTGACCTGGTCGCCGACGACGCGCTTCAATGCGGCCTGCAGCAGATGCGTCGCCGTATGGTTGCGTGCGGACGCGAGCTTCTTCGTCTGGTCGACCTCGATCTTGACCGTGTCGCCGACTTTCAGCTGGCCTTCCTCGACATACGAGATATGATAGACCGTGCCGTCCGGCAGCTTCTTCGCGTTCGTCGCATGGATGCGGCCGAACTCGGAGAGCAGATAGCCCTCGTCGCCGATCTGTCCGCCGCCTTCGGCGTAGAACGGCGTCGCATCCAGGATGATGCCGGCTTCTTCGCCGTCATGGATTTCGTCCACGAGCTTGCCGTCTTTCCAGATGGCGACGACCTTCGATTCCTTCGCCTCGGGATCGACGACGAGCTTCGACACGTCGATGCCCGAGAGGTCTGGCACCTGCACGCGGATGTTCGCGGCACGCGCGGCACGCGCACGCTGGCGTTGCTCGTCCATGGCCTTGTCAAAGCCCGCCTTGTCGAGATCGAGTCCCTGCTCATGCAAAATCTCTTCCGTGAGCTCCCACGGAAAGCCGTACGTATCGTAGAGGCGGAAGCCGATCGCGCCCGGCAGTTCTTTCTTGCCGGCCGCCTTGAGCTCTTCGACCTCTTTGCCGAGCAGTTCCATGCCCTGGTTCAGCGTCGCGGCGAAACGGTCTTCCTCGATGCTGATGACCTTCTTGATGTAGTCATGCTTCGCAACGAGCTCGCCGAAATCGCTCGCATCCTTGTAGATTTCGACAACCGCATCGACGGCGCCTTCGAGGAATTTGTCCTTGATGCCAAGCATGCGGCCGTGACGGATGGCGCGGCGCAGGATGCGGCGCAGCACGTAGCCGCGGCCTTCGTTCGACGGCAGGATGCCGTCCATGATCATGATGGCCATGGAACGCGCGTGGTCGGCGATGACCTTGAGCGAGACGTCTTTTTCTGGGTCTTCGCCGTATTTCACGCCCGAGACTTTCGAAGCGTATTCGATGATCGGGTACAGGAGGTCCGTCTCGAAGTTCGTCTTCTTGCCCTGCACGACGGACGCGAGGCGCTCGAGGCCGCAGCCCGTGTCGATGTTCTTGTGCGCGAGGTCTTTGTACGAGCCATCTTCCTGACGGTCAAACTGCGTGAAGACGAGGTTCCAGATCTCGAGGTAGCGGTCGCAATCGCAGCCGACCGCGCACGTCGGCTTGCCACAGCCGCGCTCCTCGCCGAGGTCGATGTAGATTTCGGAGTCCGGGCCGCACGGGCCGGGGCCGATTTCCCAGAAGTTGTCGTCCATCTTGACGATGTGATCCTGCGGGAAGCCCGGCTGCGACTTCCAGATGGCGATGGCCTCGTCATCGTCCGGGTAGACCGTGACCCAGAGCTTGTCCTTCGGCAGCTCGACGACTTCCGTCAGGAACTCCCACGCCCAGGGAATGGCCTCTTTTTTGAAATAATCGCCAAACGAGAAGTTGCCGAGCATCTCGAAATACGTCTGGTGGCGCGCCGTGCGGCCGACGTTCTCGATGTCGCCCGTGCGCACGCAGCGCTGGCTCGTCGTCATGCGCGTGCGAGGCGGCTTCATCTTGCCCGTGAAGAATGGTTTCAGCGGCGCCATGCCTGCGCCGATGAGCAGCAGCGTCGGATCGTCCTGCGGAATGAGGGAGAAGCTCTCATGGCGCAGATGGCCTTTCTTCTCCGCGAAGAACTGGAGATACGCCTCTCGCAGTTCGTTGCCTGTCATGTACTTCAAAACAATCTACCTCCAGAAGGTATTTTTATCCACATAGCTTTTAGAATAGCACAGAATCGGCGCAAGGTAAAGCATTCCTTGCTTCAAGCACGCAGCTCGTCGACGAGCTTTGCGACGCAGAGCGACTGCTCATTGCTGCGGCGCACGGCGTCGAAATCCTGCGTCGCATGAATGCGAGCAAAGGCTTGGAACTCGTGCACCATGCGATGCTCGTACGCATTCGCCTCGACGACGCAGTCCTTGCCCTCGGCATGGACGACGACGCGCGGCAGCTCGTTCGGCGCGCCCTGCATTTCGAGCCAGCCGTTTTCTCCCTGGATGATGCAAAAACCATCGCTTGCGGAATCCTTCGCGCCGACGGCCGTCGCGAAAAACGTCGGATACTTCAGGACGGCCACGCCCGACGTGTCGACGCCGTTGAAGCCGCGGTTCACCGTGTACGTCGCGCGTTCCGGCGCGCCAAACAGGCCGCAGATCAGGTTGAGGTTGTAGATGTTGATGTCGTAAAGCGCGCCGCCCGCAAGTGCGGGATCGAACGCCGGCAGCACGACGCCGTCCTTGTACTTGTCATAGCGGCTCGAATACTGCGAGTAGTTCGCCAGCACCGCGCGGACAGGGCCGAGGGACTTCAACGCGTCCCGCATCGCCGCGAAGTTCGGCAGGTAGAGGAGCGTCACGGCTTCCAAAAGCATCGCATGCTTCGCCTGCGCGAGGTCCACGAGCTCTTTGACTTCTGCATACGTCGGCGCGAACGGCTTTTCAACGATGACATTGCGCCCGGCCGCGAGCGCCTGCTTCGTGTATTCGTAATGCACCGTGTTGATGAGGCCGACGTAGATGAAATCGGCGTCATCGTTTGCGAGAAGCTCCGCGTAATCCGTGTAGACGCACGGGATATTCCATTCGCTTGCGAGCGCTTCCGCTTTCGCGCGGCTCTTCGGGCGAGCGAAGACGGACGTGACTTCGATATCCGGCACGCATTTCAACGCTTCGAGCAAGTCGTGAACGATTTTTCCTGTTCCGAGGATGGCGAGTTTCATGAGGCATCTTCCCTTCTAAAAGATGTACGTTCGTTCGATGGCGCTGAGATATTTTACCCCATCGATATAAGGTTTTCCTTTGGCATTCGGATAATCGAGCGTCGTCATCACGACGCGGCGCAGATAGTGTTTGCCGTCGTCGTCGAAATAACTGCTCATCGCCTGCAGCGCCATCGGCGTGCCGTCCGCATCGCAGCCGATATACATCATGACGTGCGTGTCGTTCGTCATGAGCGTGCCGACGGGAAACGCCATCCGCAGCAGCGCGAGGCGCGCCGCCGCCCGTCCGTGCAAGCGGATGCGGTACGGCAAGACCTCGCCCTGCACGTCGGCGTCGCGCGGAATCTCGATGCCCATCGTGCGATAGACATCGCTCGTGAACGCTGAGCAGTCGACGCTGTCGTCGAGCCCGCCCCAGCCGTAGACATCACCGAGGAAACGGAAGCCTTGACGAACAAAGTTATTTTCCGTGCAAGGCAAGAAACCGTGATGCAAGTCGTCATCGAACACCGCCGACTGCTCGTGCACGATGAGCGTGCCGCCCTTCGCACGCGACGGCACGAGCAGCATGGACTTCACGATAGGAATCTTCGCGCCCATCTGATAGAGCGCATCCTGGTTCATCACGTCATCATGCAGCCACCATCGGTCTGCCGTGACGACAGCGAAATCTTTTGGCGCAGCGAACTGCATCCACGTCGCGCGATCCGTCAATGCAAACTCACGCTTTGACAGCCAGCCTTCGTAGTTGCGCATCACGACGTGCGAAAATTTTCCGTCATCGCTGTCCTCATAGACGAGCAGCGGCTCACAGGGATCGACGGCCGTCGCCTGCAATTCATCGTAATGCGAGCCGTCCGGCGGCACGGGCTCGGTGCGCAGATTGCCGCGTCGTGTTGCAACGCCGTAACGGACGTCCGACGTCGCGGGCTCGCTTGCGAGGTCTTTGAGCGTCTCCGTCTCCTCCCTCATCGCCGCATTGATCGTCGCGATTTCCTCCGGTGAAAACAACACGCGCTCGCCGTCGGGATGCCGCTCCGTCCAATACGCGGCATCCGCCCGCTCGTCCGTCACCTCGGGTGACGCGGCGGCCGCGCGCGACGCAGCTGGCAGCCACAGATCCCCGTCGAACTCGCGCGAGCTGCTCGCCACCATCGCAAACATCAAAAGCAACACCACGCAGATCCGCAAAACGAAACGATGCATCGGGCCGCCTCCCTCCTTCATCTTTTTGCTGCAAAGCTTTTTCCAGTATATCACGATGCTTGCGCATCGCCCAGCATCTTTTTGGCAAAGAAAAAGAGACAGCCGCACGCGCGTGCAACTGTCTCTCGATCCATTTCCTTCCTACGTTAGAATGGACGATGCGCGAGATTTACTCCTGCTCTTCGCCGTCAACCGTAACCGTGGCCGCCTCTGCGGACGAATCCGCTGCTGCCGGCACGTCTGCTGCGGCCGCCGTCGTGTCAGCGATGGCTTCCTGGCTGGAGCCTGCCGCTTCCGTCTGCTTGTCTTTCGCATGATCATCAGCGACGGCCGTCGCTTCGACGTTGCGGATGACCGTGCGCTGGAGCTCGGCTTTCTCCGTGCTCGAGAGGTCTTCGCTCTCCTGAATGGCCTGCAGATAGCCGCTGACCTGCGCGCCCTTCGATGCTTCCGCCATCGGTTCATCCGAGAGCTTCTGCGCCACCTGGGCGACGGCCGCCGCGCGGTTCTCTGCATTGTCCGCGAGCGTCGTCTCCATGTCCGTCTTGCCCTGCGCGACGTTCTCGTCCACCGTCTTCTGCTCTGCCGGCGTCGGCGTCACCGGCTCCGACGGCTCCGTCGGCGTCGTGGGCTCCACGGGGATTGGCGTGTCCTCGACCGTTTCCTGCCCCGGCTGGAGACTCTTCCATGTGCCTTCGCCGAACGTCACCCTCTTGCCGACCTTGACGTTCGTCGCGTCCTTGGCCAGCGTGATGGTCGGGTCGCCATTGCCGCCCGGGGCATCTTTGACCGCGACATCGCTGCCCGTCGCGAGGATCATGCCATGCGATGCGCTGAGATCCGACTTACCGTCGACCGTGACCGTCATGCCCGTGACATCCACGGAGCCGCCCGTTGCCTTCAGCGTGCTGTTCTGCACATGCGTGTCCATGCCCGCCGTCGCGAATTGATGGTTCGTGCCGTCTTCGTCTTCGCGGTAGCCGGATTTCGACGCCACATACACATTGGCGCTCGTCACCGACGTGCCGTCCATGATCGTGACCTTGCCGCCCTGCAGCTCGATGGCCTTGTCATCGTCCGCCGTGGAACTGTTCGTCAGCGTCGATTTCGACACCGTCAGCGTATTGTCCTTCGTCGCTTTCCATGCATCATCGCCGCCATGAACTGTGCCATATTCGCTGACCGCATTGACGTCGATTTCGCCGACCTTGCCCGTATTCGTCAGGGTCGAGCCCGAAACCGAAATCTTGCCGCCAAACGCAGCGATGCCGTCACCAGATGTCAGCGTCGAATCCTTCACTGTGATAGCATTGGCAGAACTTGCCGTCAAGTCATGACCGTCATCATGCTGCTTCGAGGTCTCATTGTACACGCGCTCATAATTCGAAGCATTGCCGGCGATGAGGTCGATGTAGCCTGTGGCTTTCGCCGTCTTGACATTATCGAGCTTGACCGATCCGCCGTAGAGGCCCATGTTTTTATCCGCCGAAAGGCTGCCGCCCGTGACGGACACGGCATCGTTCGCGCCCGCTTTCACGCTCAAGGCGCTGTTACCAGTCTCTGTCTTTGCTTCTTTCAACGCAGCATCGCTACCCGCTGCAAGGATGAGATTGCCGCCAGCTTTGAGCTCCGTGCCGTTCGTCGTGACCGTCTTGCCCGTCACGCCGATATCATCCGTTGTCGTAATGGAACCGCCCGTGAGCGAAACGTCCATGCCGGACGAAGCGAGATTGTGCGTCGTCGTGCCTGTCGTTTCGGTTTCTTCGCCTTCCTCCGTATAGCCGGACTTCGCCGCAATCTCAATGCCGTGGCTGCTCGTCGTGACACTCGTGAGTTTCACGTTGCCACCCTGCAAATCGATGAAGTTCTTGTCTCCATGTTTTGCCAAATCCTCCGACGTCTGTTCGGTCGAATCCGTCAGCGTCGTATTCGAAATCGTCAGCGTGTTGTCCTTCGTCGCCGCCCACGTATCTTTGCCGCCGGAGACTTCTCCGTATGTATTCAGCGCATTGATACCGATTTCGCCATCCGTCGCCGTGATGTTCGAATCAGCGATATCGACCTTGCCGCCGAAAAGCATCGGATCGGTCGCCGTCATCGTCAGTCCCTTTGCATTGATCGTATTCGCGGATGTAGCAGAGAGCTGATACTCATCCTTGTCATCATCAAAGCCCACCGTATTCCCGGCGAAGATATCAACGTATCCTTCTTTGCCCTCATTTGCCGATGTGATGGTCGTGCCATTCAGCGTCGCCGTATTGCCAATGATTTCAAGTGCATCCGCTTTGACGCTTGACTTGCCAATCGTGACATCATTGCCCGTCTGCGTCGTGACAGACCACACGGGATCTTTCTCATACGACATACTCATCTGGTTTCCAGCCACGATGAACGCGTTTTCATCTTTCGAACCATCGCCGACAATTTTGTTTCCGTCCGTCCCAAGACGCTCCAGCCCGTCGCTGATTGTGACGTTATCTGCAATCTGCACCTTGCCGCCTAGGAGCGCGAGGAAATCATAGAAGTTGATCTTCGCGCCATCTTCAATCTTCAAGACGCCATTCTTCGTATCCTGCATATTGAACGTATTGTTCCCAACAGCCGCCAGCAGTTTTTGCGGATCGTTCTCCGTGAAGCTTATTGTTGAGAGCATGAGCGAGCCGACATCGAGTCGTGCCGTTCCGCTGATGACGATGCCGTTCGGGTTGATGAGGTAGACGCCGCCCTCGCCCTGCGAAATCATGTGGCCAGCGATGGTCGACATATCCGTGCCCGTGACGCGGTTGATGATATTCGAACTGCCGTCCACTTTTGCAAAGACAAACTTCAGCGTTTCGTCATTTGCAAGGCCAAACGATTTCCAGTCCACCAGTCCAAGGCCAGAAACGTCAACAGTTCCCGTCTTGGTATCAAGACCGCTGATTTTTACCGTGCTTTCCGTCTGGTTTTTGTCCAGCACCGGCATCGCAAACACTGTGCTCGACAGCGCGAGGCAGATGGCGCTTGTCAGGAACGCTTTGCGCGCTTTGCTTTTGAAGATTCCTTTCATGATGGTTCCTCCTAACCCTTAGAACGTTTTCGTCAAGCTGATCTGCCACGGGCGCAGGACGCCGGTGCGGTCGAGATTCAGATCGTCATAGGCGTGCGCATAGCTCAGCGTCAGTCCCCAGCCGTCCGCTTCGTTGTTGTAGCGGTAGCCGAGGCCGACGCTCGCGATGGTGTCGCTCGTGAGCTCGCCGTTGTACGCGTGGTTGTTCACGAGGCGCGCGAAGTCCGTGAAGACGCTGAAGCGCGCATGCGGGAAGACTTCCGGCGTGTAGATTTCAAACGTACCGACATAGCCCTTGTCCGCGCTCGCGACGCGCTCCTGAAAACCGCGCACGCTTGTGCTGCCGCCCGCGCCGAGCTGCTCCGTCGTCACGACATTGTCCTTCGTGTACTGGCCGCTCGCGCGCAAGCCGAGGATCCAGTCGCCCGGCAGGCGGTGCTGCTCGTTGAAGCTCGCCTTGAGGAGGTTGAACTGCTTGTCGCTGCCATAGCGATATGTGTTGAACGCTTTTTCGTCGCCATTGATATTGCCTGTATAGCCGAGGCTCCATGCGAAGAAATTGTTCGGTCGCTGCGAAATATCCACATAACTCACAGAGGCCGTCTTCACATCGAAATCCACACCGTCATGGAAGAGGCGCGCGCCCGCATAGTCATAATTCTGCGCGTTGTTGTAATGCTTGTAGTCGAGGCCGAAGTCGAGAATCTGCTTGTGTGCGCGCGTGTACTTGATATTATGCTGGTAGTGCGCGCCGAACGTATGGCCTTTTCCTGTCGCGCTGATGCCGATGCCGCCGAAGTTCGCGATCTGGCCGAGGTTGACATCGGAGTAGCTCGCTGTGATATAGGCGCTGTCGCCGAGCGACGGGATCAGGGAACGATAGACGAAAGCCGCCTGCTTCACGTCCTCGAAGTGGCCGGGCGATGTCACGTAGGCGGCGCCGAGGCTGTCGGCATGCTGCGTGAGGTTCGTGTTCGTGTACGTCGTCGTGAGACGCCAGTCGCCCGTATAATCGTTGCCGCTGTTGTTCACGTTCAGCGCGAGATGTTGGGCCTGCTTTTCCTTCACGTTGATCGTGAGGACGTAACCGCCATCTTTTTCCGTCATGGCAAAGTCCGCGCTGAGCGTGGCGGCCTGCGTGTCGTTGAGCATCTCGATCTGCGACGACAGTTTCGCAACATCGACCGTCTTGTGCTTGAGCTCCGGCAGCATGCTGCGGATGGCATCCTCGCCCCAATGCTCATTGCCAACGATCTTGACCTCCTTGACATCGAACTGTCCAGCAGGCGCGGCCTGCACGATCGGTGCTGCCAGCATAGACACGCTGAGTCCAGCTGCGAGCGCCAGTGCAAGACGCTTTCTCTTGTTCTTCATGGAATCCTTCCTCTCTTTTTATGCTTCATGGAAGACAGCATATGATTCCCCAAGATTTCCCGTACTTCATCTTCCACGAAGTTTATACTTTTTTTATTATATCATCGTTGTCCCCCCCCGCAAGACTTTTGGCCTTATTTTACGGACTTCCCTTTTTTCATCCCTTCGTCTCTCCCACGTAAACAAATCTTATGGGATGATTTCAGCGCACGCAAAAGCCGCTTGCGAAACTGCAAGCGGCAAAAGAAGACGATGCGGTATGTTATTTTTCTGGGACGACGATGCCGCCGATGAACATCCGATGCCACGGGAAGTAGAAATCGAGATGATCGACGCCCGGCATCGGCGGCAGGTTCTGCGCCGCAAACTGGCGCAGCAGGCGCGTGACGCGGAGCTGCGTCGCCGCTTCGTAGCGGCCGAGATTCAGATAGACGTTCGTGTCTTGCAGCCACGACAATTGCTCCGTGACCTGCGTGCGGACGTTCGACTGGTAGCCCCAGTCATCGAGGTAGCGGTCGAGGAGCAGGCGGTCGACGTCGGCGTCTGGCAGACGGACGTTCAGCATGCCCTGCCCGAGCGCGAAGCCGACGCTGTTCGTCGCCGTATTCCAACCGGCATAGCCGTAGAGACGAAACAAGAGCGCGCGGTCGCGCAGCGCATTCATCAGCGCGTTGTCCGCGCCGTTCGTGCGCGTGATATCCGCGATGGCGACGCGGCTCCCCGCATCGACGAAGCCCTGCGCGAATTGTGCGAAGCTCGCGGCATCGTAACGATCCGTGCCGTCGTTGTCCGCCCAGTTGCCGCAGCCCATGCGGCCGTCGGGCGGCGTGTTGACGAGCAGCACGAGGTCGGCCTTCGCCGCATCCGGCACGGCGACCGCGCCAGCGATGAGCAAGTCGGACCGGATGGAGTCGGCGATCGTCTCATCGGAATAATCCGGCACCATCGCACCGCCGACGCCCCAATTGTATTGCACGTTGACGAACGGCATGGTATGCGAGAGGTCGTTGACGGCACGTGCGAGGAGCAGCATCGAGAATTCGTCGATGCCCGCAAGCATCTGGAAATGCGCCGGCCGCACGTCAGCCGCCGCCTCCGCGAGCTTGCGGCTCTCCATGTGCGTCGCCGACAGCGGCGCATTG
>Ga0256404_1006987_pt1 | contig 18176 bp, 10 predicted proteins | sample RumenRJG_01DNA_FD_185990 | JGI IMG/M metagenome (GOLD analysis project Ga0256404, IMG submission 185990) | Bovine rumen microbial communities from Lethbridge, Alberta, Canada - RJG_01 | ecosystem: Host-associated > Mammals > Digestive system > Stomach > Rumen | place: Canada: Alberta | collected...
CGCCAAAACGAAGATGCACCGCAAGGGTCTCTTCTCCCTCCGCCTCTGCACCCCGGATCTTTTCGCAGGCTCTTGCAGAATCCCGCGCCTCTTCTCCTTCCAGTATGTCAGAGCGGAACCGGAATGATTTCCGCACGGCGCCGGTCTCTTCTTCCGCCCGCTGAAAATAGGTGGGACACTGGAAGCATCCGACATAGTAGGCATCCCCTGTCTCTTCAAGAAATGAGGGGTCAAACCGGAAGTTCCGGTCATGTTTCTCGAGGCTTTTCCTTCCGAAGAGCCTGCGCCGCACCTTCGAGGTGAAGGAGGGATCCGAATCCGTGATCCGAATCCGGTCTTCCTCGCTGCACTCGGGGACCTGTATGCCGAATGCCCTCTCCAGCATCGGCATGCGCTGGATGACGCCGGCTGCATTGCCGGCATCTGCACGGTCCCTTCCGCCGTCCTCTGCGGCGGCTCCGGGCGTTCCGCGGTACATGGTCCTGGTGTCAAACGTCACCTTTCTTCCCAGCGCCTCAAGCTGGATGCCGAGGGCATACTGGAACATCTGATTTCCAAGTCCGCCCGACATCTGAATAATAATCATCGGTCAAAATCCTCTGTACTCGTTTTCGAGCCATGCCTCAAACATGAGAATGAACCAGATCTGCTCTCGCCAGATCCCGCGCTCCTGCAGATCGTCCCACATGCTCCAGACAACATCCGGATTCAGGAATCCCTCGTTTACCAGCTTCCGGCGGCTGATGAGTCTCTCTGCCCAGGAACGCAGCTCACTCTCCCGGAGCCATTTTGCCATCGGAACCGAAAAGCCCTTTTTCGGCCGGTCCATCAGTTCCTTCGGCACATACCGGTACAGCACATCACGGAGAAGAAGCTTTCCAATCCGGCTCCCGTCCGGTCCTTCCCGGCCGCGGAGATAATTCATCGGAAGCGTCCAGGCAAATTCCACGACATCCCGGTCAAGGAACGGCACACGCGTCTCAAGGGAAACAGCCATCGCCGTCCGGTCGACTTTCACGAGGATATCATCGGGGTGATACATCTCCATATCCATGAGGGAGATATCCCGGGCGGGATCGCCGAGCGTATCCGGACCTGCATGGAAATATTCGCAGTCAGGGTATCCGCCGTCCACAAGAGCGATCTTCGGGATGAGAGGATCGCGCGAACGGTCGAGCCGGTACACGTCCTCCGGGCTCTCAGCAAGCAGAAGTTTTCCGCGCTCCCGGTTCATCTCCTTCCGTGCAGGCAGGCCGTGCAGGAGGAAGTTTCCCGCGGCCTTCCGCAGCGGCGCAGGCACTTTCCGGTTCTTCCCCCATTTCCGTTCGACGGATGTATAGGAATTATATCCGCAGAAAAGCTCATCTCCCGCATCGCCCGAGAGCGAGACGGTAACGTGCTGCCGGGTGAGTTTTGACACTAAGAAAGTCGGAATCTCGCTCGAATCCGCGAACGGCTCTGAAAACATATGCGGCAGAAGCGGGATGACCGCCTTGGCATCCGCCTCTGTGATATACATCTCGGTGTGGTCTGTCCCGATATGCTCCGCGATCTGCTTTGCAAAAGCTGCCTCATTGTATTTCGGATCCTGCATGCCGATTGTAAAGGAGCGCACTTTCCGGCTCCCGCTCTCTTCCTGCATGAGCGCGACGATCGTGCCCGAATCAATGCCTGCCGAGAGAAAGGCTCCGAGAGGCACATCGGAGATCATCTGCCCGCGGATGGATGCACGGAGAAGCCGTTCAAGCTCATCCGCCGCCTCCCTGCGCGTGCCGGTGAAGGGATGCTCTCTCCCATAGACGGCCTTTTCCTTTACCGACCAGTACGTATGCGTCTCTTTCCTGGCAAAATCATCGACCCAAATCCGCATCCATGTTCCCGGAACCAGCTTGTAAATTCCCACATAGACGGAATACGGCGCAGGATAATATCCATGCTCAAAATACATGTGAAGAAGCGTCTTGTCTACCTTTGCGTCAAAACCATCGACGGCCGCGATGCTTCCGACATCGGATGCAAAGGCAAATGCTCTTCCGCCGTCCGGATTCCTGATGTACCCATAATAAAGTGGCTTCTCACCAACCCGGTCGCGGGCAAGCGTGATCGTGCGCTCTTTCCTGTCAAAAAGGCCGAACGCAAACATTCCCCGGCACATGGACAGTGTCTCTTCCACGCCCCAGGCTTCGATTGCCTCGACAAGGACTTCCGTGTCGCAGGTGCTGCGGAAGGCACTCACACGGTGCTCCGACAGGAGCCGCTTTTTCACATCCGCATAATTGTAGATCTCTCCGTTGTATACGATCGTGAACCGTCCGGATGCAGAGGTGAAGGGCTGGGCGCCGGCATCTGAGAGGTCGAGGATGGAAAGGCGCTGATGACCGAGTACGACAAGGCCGTCCGGCGAGACCCATGTCCCGCCCGCATCCGGCCCCCGGTGCACCATGCGCGCCCTCATCTTCTCCATATTCTCTCTGCCCGTCCGGCCGAAGCCGATCAGTCCAGCTATTCCGCACATTGACTCTCCCCCCTGCCCCGTTCAGCCGGGTTCATGATTCAGGATTTCCCGGAAATACGCTTCCCACTGCGGCAACGCCTTATCCGGCGCATAGACCTCACGGACGCCTTCCGCTCTCTTTCCCATCGCCGCGCTGTATTCAGGATCCGCCATCAGACGCTTCAGATCACTCTTCAGAGTCTCAATTCCCCCCACAGGGATGAGAAGCCCGTTTTCTCCGCTCCTGATCACCATGCGGGGACCGCCGACCGGGCAGTCTGTCGAGATCGGCGCAAGCCCAAGAGACATCGCCTCGAGCAGCGAATTCGGAAGGCCCTCGGTATCGGATGTGAGAAGAAAGATCGATGCTCTGCTGATCGCCTCCGCCACATTCGATACCGCACCCTCGAGAAAGATGCGGCCGTCCATTCCAAGGCTATGAATCTCTCCTTCGAGCTTCTCCCTGTCCGGTCCGTCTCCATAAATATGCAGGGTCCATCCGTCAAAATCCGGGATGAACTGTCCGATCCCTGCGTTATGCCTGCTGTGCTTTTTCTCCTTACTGTCTTTGGCTGCATCCGCCAGCACACCTGCAAAGGCCCGGATCATCATGGACTGATTCTTGTTCCCGTCGAGGCGCCCCACGGCGACGGCCCTTTTTTCTCTCTTTCCCTCATACGGCGGGATGAGGAATGCCGGGTTCAGCGGGTTCGGCAAAACCTTTGTTTTCTCTTTGATTCCGCCGACCGGGAAGAAAGACGCGCAGTCCTCTGTCGTGCAGATGATTCCGGCCGCGAAGGGAAACGTGCGGAGCATCCAGCTGCGCTGCGCCCCGTCCGGATATTCCAGTTCCGGGTCCCCGCGGACCGCGGCGATGACGGGGATCCCGAATTTTCTTCCGGTCTCGATCGCCATCATATTGTTCTTCCCGAGGAAGGAGACAATAAGGTCCGGCCTCTCCGTCTTCCAGATTCCGCAGAGCTTCCTGCGGCGCCTTTCGAAATTCACCACGCGCTGGAAAGGCCCGCTCCCGGAACAGGTTTCCTCCGGCGTGATGTCCGAGAGAACGCGCCGGATGTCAGAACGCAGCGGATATTCATTTTGCTTCCTGTAGATTGTGACAAGGACGATGTCCCAGCCTTCTCTCTTCAGGTACTCCGACAGATTCACGATGACCCGCTCCGTTCCGCCGCGGGAGAGTGAACTGCAATAAATCGCTATTTTGGGCATGCTTCTTACTCTGCAATCTCAGCATACGTTTTGTCTTTGATGTGCTGCTTTACGGTTTCAATGTCGCTCTCGCTTTCCTGCTGCCAGAGCGAATATGCTTCATCCCAGCTCCTGTAGGTATTGTCTCCCCGTCTGTCCGGAAGATCATAATGCTCTTCAAGATAGTTTTCGAAAAACCTCGTCACCTTGCCGGAGCCCAGTGCATTCACGTGGTTTCCGTAATCATTGAAGTCCGTCGCTCCGTCGAGACCGCACTCGTCCACATAGTCATTCAGGTCGAGAAATCCGAATCCTTCCGCGGTGACGCGGTCTCCAATATAGTTGAACATCTCATGCTGCTCTTCGGACTCAAGAAACGGTGACACGATGAAGAGAGCCTGCTGTCCGTTCTCCTCGAGCCAGTCCATCAGCTCCGTCAGATGTCCGTCCTGAATCTCCGGAATCGGCGTCCTGTCCTCATCCCATGAGTAATCCACCAGCTCGCAGGGGCCAAGTTCGTCCGAACTCGTATACCCCTTGTGCGGGTCCTTCTTTGTGAAGAGGAAAGACGTCCACTGCCCGGGGTCACGCAGAGACCGCCAGTTCGAATGGTATTTGAAGATATCAATAATATACGTATATGCCTCTTTGTCGGAATCGCTGATGCCGCCGTTCACCGACGATTCATCCGTGAGAGCCAGAATCGCATCGAGGCGGTTCTTCGAATACTTCAGATTGTCCGTCACGCCGCGGGTATAGGCCATGTTGTTCGTCATGTTGTGCTCATCGCCCGTATACATCCGCACCTCGAAAATCATCAGCTGCGGGTGCTGCCGCGAGAGAGCTTCCTTTGCAAGATACAGCTGTGCCGCGGGACGCTGCAGATTCGTGGAGAGTGGATAGATGACCGCGCCGGTCTCACCGTAAATCTCCGGTGCTGCATAATACGGAAAAACCGGGCTCGAACCGATGATCACCGCATCGATTGTGTCCTTCTTCTCCGCGTAAAAACCCATGAACCGGTCCTTCACGGAGCCGTTCGTCCGCAGCATGTACGTAAGCCCCGTAAGGCACACGAAGAAAACTGCGAGGAATGAAATTACCTTGATTACCCTGTTTCTGGTCATTGACAAAAATTCGATAAAAACCTGCTGCCGGCTCCAGGCTGTCCTGCCACGGCAGTCCCTTTGCTGCTGCCTTCTGCTGTTTCCGGCCTTCCGCCGTTACTCTCAGCCCTTCCGTCAGCCCTGCTTCATAAATTTCTCATACCACATCTGAAATACGAGAAAGCTCCATGCCATCCGCGAATAGTTCGCACCGGTCGACGGACCCGCATCGCCCGTCCTGAGATAGCTGTCCACATATCCGGAGACAAAATCCGGATCAAAGATGCCTTGCTTCTTCAGGAAGGAAGGATCCGCCGCACTCTGCAGCTGCTCCCGGAGAGGTCCCCGGAGCCACTTGTCGAGAGGGACGCTGAATCCTTTCTTCGGCCGGTCGAGCATCTCCTTCGGGATATAGTCATAGCACAGGTCTTTCAGAATGGCCTTCTTCTCTCCGTTCCGATACTTGAATTCATGGGGAATCCGGAAAGAATATTCCATCACATTGGTGTCCAGAATCGGGCAGCGTGTCTCGAGCGAATACTTCATGGAAGCGCGGTCCACCTTGCAGAGGATATCGCCCGGAAGATATGTGTCCATGTCAAGAAGCATGCGGCGGATCTGCCAGTTCTTTGCGCTGTAGCGGCTCTCGATCGGATAGCCGATCGGGAAACACTCCGTTCCGTCCGGAAGAATCCGTTTTTCCACATCGGCCCCGAGAAAACGATATGCATTCCGCATGTAGTTCACCGATCCGAACTGCGTCTTCGTCTCGGGGTCCCGGTTCATCGAAATGATCTGCGCACGGATCGGATATTTCCACTCAAGCTTCGTTCTGCCGGCCGGAATCTGTCCGAACGCATGAGCCGCAGCTCCGATCAGGTCCAGCTTCTGTGCTTTCCGGATTCCTTCATAGATACCGTACCCGCAGAAAAATTCATCGCCGCCGTCGCCGGAGAGGACGACCGTGACATCCTTCTTTGCAAGCATCGAGACAAGCATTGTCGGGATCTGACTGGAATCGGCAAACGGTTCATCGAAATAATACGGAATCGAGGAAACAAGGTCTTCCATCTCCTCTTCCCCGATATAGAGCTCTGTATGGTCCGTCCCCAGATGCTGTGCGATCGTTCCCGCGAACTGCGCCTCGTTGTACTTCTGCTCATTAAAACCGATGCAGAACGTGCGGAGCGGCTTCCCGTTCTTCTTCACGGAGATTTCCTGGGCAAGCGCCGAGGTGAGCGACGAGTCATATCCTCCCGAGAGAAAGCATCCGAGCGGAACATCGGCGATCATGCGCTCCCGCACCGCCGTCATCAGCACATCCTTAAGGCCCTTCTTTGCCTCTTCGTAGTCTGTGACCGGGTCTGCCGCATTTGTCTTATAGACCTCCGCAATATCCCAGAATTTCTCGATGGAAATACGGGAGGTCATACGTGTGCGGCAAAAGCCCTTCGGTGAGCAGATGCCTTCTGCAAGGTCATCGGCCGTGCCCTTCCTGCGGACGGCCGCACCGTCAAAACCTGTGACAAGCGGCGCATTTTGGGGATTTCCGATATCAAATGTCAGAATGCAGCCGGGCTCGAGTTTATACGTATTTTCAAAAATCGTGTAAGGAGCGTTGATATATTGATGATAGAGATAGCGGGGGAGGACATCCTTCCGGATTTCCTTCCGGAACCCGGGCCAGAGCATGATCGGCTTAAGCTCGGATGCAAAGACAAGGCCGGCCCCTTCGCCGCCGGTGCTGGCGGGCTTTTCCGGAGAATTTCCGTTTTCATCCACAATCGCGTAATAGAGCGGCTTCTTGCCGATGCGGTCGCGGATCAGAAAAAGTTTTTGCGCTGTGCGGTCATAGAGGGCAATCGCGAACATGCCGTTGATGTGGTCGGCCATGCGGATGCCCCACTTAAGATAGGCCGCCAGGATAACTTCTGTGTCGCACGTTGATTTATAGGGATAGTCGGCAAGTTCCTTCTTGAGTTCGAGGAAATTGTAGATCTCACCGTTGTAGACAATCTCCAGGCGCCCGTCTGCCGATTCCATCGGCTGATGGCCGAGCGGGGAGAGATCAAGGATGGAAAGGCGGCGCTGCGCAAGTCCCACCGTATAGCCGTCCGCGGCGTCATAAAGCTCTGCGCCCGCATCATTGGGCCCCCGGTGCCGCATGCTGTCGTTCATCCTGGAGAGCACGTCCCGTTCTATTCTTTTCCTGCAAACATATCCGGTGATTCCGCACATAGGCTCTCTCCTCCCAGAGACGTCTCACACGCCGTGTCACTGCCGGCTGTATCCTCACTGAGGCAAAACCGATTTACTGTTCCGGCCGGATTCTGCTTCTGAGTTCGGACGGTGTCGCCTCAAAATTCGGGCGGAGTGCCGCGAAGTCCTTGCACTCGCTGTCGATGGAATTAATCATCTCGGTATATTTCTCGTCGATCAGCGTGCGGTAATTCTCGCAGTTGTCGTACCCTTCTTTCGTCCAGCCGAAGGGATGGATGAGAATCTGGACTTTCCTGTGCCCTGCGAGTGTCGCCTCATCCGGATAACCGTAACGCCAGATGTGATTTGCATCCGAGAGATATTTCACCTCGACCGGCGTGTCCGCCGTCACGTTCGGATTGAACGTGAAGAAATTATCCTGATAAGCGTTGATGATTCCGGGGAATTTGATATTCTCTTTCAGCACTGCCGGAGACGGCCGGTGAATAGAAAACCATTTCACCTCGAAGCCGAACATTGTGCTGAGCATTTCCATTTCTTTCCGGATCTGCTCCCGGATGAGGTTCATGTCGGTCATTCCATTGAGAGCAAAATGCAGGCCGATGTTATGGCCTCTTTCATGCATATCCGTGACGATATCACGGTTTTTGCGGGAGAGAATATTATAGGAATTATTCGTCCACTGGAAGAAATACGTGGAATGAAAATCCTCGGATTCCTCCACCTTCGAGAGCGCGTACGCGCGGTCGACCGAATACTCCACGTCGTGCCGCATAATAATGAAGGAATCCCTGTGAAGAGCTTCCTCATAATCTGCAGCCCGTCCCGATGCCTTGATGAGACGGATGATTTCCCGATAGTCATCGTAACTGAACATTTTAATGATTCTCCTGGTATTTTCCTGCCCTTATTTCATAAGGAAATAAGAATATGTGCCGGCCTGCGGCATGCCCCGCGACTTACTCAGTTTCTGCCGGCCCTGCTGCAGACGCCCTCGAGGTATTCCTTCCACTGCCGATAGATCACGTCTTCTCCGCAGCGTTCCACGATCTTCCTTGCTTCCATTCCAAGCCGTTCCGCCTTTTCCCGGTCCTCGATGAGACGGCAGACCGCATCGGCCATCGCATCCGGATTCTTCATCGGAATGAGAAGACCGTTCACTCCGTTTTCGATGATCTCTGCCGGCCCGCCGCACGGGCAGTCCGTCGCCACAATGGGCATTCCGAGAGCCATCGCCTCAATCAGAGAATTCGGAAGTCCTTCCCACTCGGAACTGAATGCATACACACCGGCGTGCGGAATGATCTTCTCGAGCTCATCAGAAGGCCCGCACAGACGCACGAAACTCTCCGCATGATACGACGCGATTTTATTTTCGAGAATTTCCTTTGTTCCGTCCCGGCTGTCGCCGCCCCAGATCTCAAGGCGCCAGTCCGGATGCCTCTCGTGCACTTTCATAAACGCATCAACAAGCAACGGCTGATTTTTGAAATCGACGAGGCGGGCGTGCTGAATGACAATTTTCTCTCTGTGCTCCGGCTTCGGGACACCCACATATTTCGGATTCACCGGGTTGAGAATAATCCGCGTTCCCTCCTGAAGATACGGCTTGAAGTAGTCCCTCTGCTGCGCTGTCTGGTAAACACCGCCCGCAGCACGGGGAAACAGCCGGCGGATGAGAATCTTATCAAGACGCGTGTTGTAATGCCGCGCCGGATAGGTCCTTATTGCGACGACAACCGGTATATTTGTTCCCCGGACTGCCTGAAGGGCCCGGTAATCCGCCTTGTGCGCAAACGGAATGAGCACATCCGGGTTTTCACGCTTCACGAATTCCCTCAGATATTTCTCACGCAGATACACCTTCGTGAGGCGCCCCTTCCCCTCATCTTCCTTCTTCAGTCCGATGATCTCGCGGCGCACGCGGCTGTCGAGAGCAAACTCATTCTCCGCCTTTTCCTCTGTGGCGACGATCACTTCATAGCCTTCCGCCGCAAAACGGCCCGCGAGGTTCGTGACAACCCGCTCGGAACCGCCCTGCTCGAGATTATTTAAATGAAAAGCAATTTTCCGCATGAATACCCCCGGAATGCGGCGCAGCCCGCGGACGGATTCTGCCCGGCTTCAAACACTAAAAACAGTACAAAAATTATATCCTACCCTCCGGGCAAAGTAAAACCGAAGCAGAACTCTGAAAATCAGCTCATCTCCCAACGCACATGCGATCCCCTGTCGTCCCTGGTGACGATGAGCTGATCTTCGATCTCTGTCTTCAGTTCGCTCACGTGTGAGATGATACCGACCATCCGATGACTCTCCGCCATCCTCTTCAGGACATCGACCGCCTGTCTGCGCGACTGGTCGTCCAGCGTGCCGAAGCCCTCGTCAATGAACATGACATCGAGCCGGATCGCCGAGGAGCTCTGTGTGATCACGTCCGCCATGCCAAGTGCAAGGGACAGCGCCGCCATGAACGACTCGCCCCCGGAGAGCGACCGGATCTCGCGTTCCTTCCCGGTCACCGTCGAGAACACACAAAGATCAAGGCCCCGGTTTCTTCCCTCGCCTGCCTCTTCATCGTCAACCATCCGCAGCTCGTACTGCCCCGATGTCATCTCGTCAAAACGCGTATTGGCTGCATCCAGGATCCGTTCCAGATAATATCTCTGCACGTACGTCTCAATATCCATCCGCGATCCGGTGACATTGCCGGAGAGAAGCTTATAGAGCCGGTCGATGCGGCTGTAATCCCGGGCAGCCTTCTGCCGCCTCGTCCGGTGGGCCAATAGACCTTCCAATGCCTTTTGGTCATCCCTGCAATACTCCTTCATCTCCTCACAGGAGGTGCCTGCCTCATTATAGACTCTGTCCGCTTCTTTAAGCTCCTCGCCAAGCGCATTCATGTCCGGCTTCTCCCTGCCGGCAGTCAGCTTCTCCGCCGCCTCCAGGCGTGCCTTTGCCGCACTCATGTCCTCGCCGTACTTCTTCGTTTCCTTCCGGAGCGTTTCGATTTCCCCGCGGTCATGTCCGGAAACGAGGTCCATCCACTCCGGTTCCGTAAGGTCCTTCTCCCGCAGCAGTGCCTTGTATTCTTTCTGCTTCTGATCCGTGTCCGCCCCGTCCTGCGGGATCTCCTCTTCATACTTCTTAAGAAGCGATAGGGCGCGGGTTACATTCTCCTGTGCCTTTGTCCCGGCCTTCTCCGCCTCCGCAAAAACTTTGCTGCTCTCGTCTTCTTTCCTTATGGCCGCGTCCAATGCGGCATCTGCCTCGGCTTCCGTCCCGAAATCGGCACTTCCGCGCTGGCTCCGGGCCGCGGCATCCGCGCTGTCAAAAGCGCTCCGCTTCTCGCTCTCCGTATTTCTTGCCTTCTCCAGTTCCTCTGCCGCGGCATTCTCCCTTTCATCCGCACCGGACAGGCTTTCTTGCAGCTTCTGATACTCGCTCCGTGCCTCCGACAGCCTCTCTCCTTCCACGCGGACAGCATCCTGCAGAACAGACAAAGACCCGGTAAGCAAACGGACTGCCGCTTCCAGGTCCTCCGGTCCCAGTGGTTCTCCGTCCCCGGAAGTTCTCCCGGCAGCATCAGCCAGTACGGAAAGCGGACCTGCCTCTTTCGCCGCCTTTTCCGCACTCACTGCCTTTGTCTCCCGGAAAGCAGCAGAGAGCTTCAAAGACAGCCCCACAAGGTCTGAGAGCACTGTACTGCGTTTGGCTGCCGCTTTTGCATGAGAGGCCCCTGCATTTCCTGCTGCCTCTTCCTGCAGTCCTTTCAGGCGGTCATTCTCCTTCTGCGCTTCTGCAAGATCCTCGGATGAGAGACGCTTTTCTCTGTCCGCAGAATTTCTCTCCGGAAGCTTTTCCACCACCTGACCGCAGATCGGACACGGCTCCCCCACCTTCAGCCGGCTCACAAAATAGCCTGCCTGTGCATCCCAGTACGCCTGCTGAAGGGCAAGATATTCCTTGTTCTGTCCGAGGAATTCTTTCTTTGCCTGCTCGTACGCCTTTGCCGCAGCGGAAGCCTCCGACTCGAGCCTTTCAAGGCTCCTGTATTCCCTTTCAAGAGTCCCCGCATCCTCTGCGATCGCATTCAGGCTGCTGTTTTCGGCCGTCCAGCCGGTATACGCCGCCTCGGCATTTCCAAGATCCGTCAGCTTTCTCTTCCACTCCGCATGCTGCAGCTTCAGCGCACCGAGTGCCTTCTCCCTGTCTTCTCTGTTCTTCTTCGCCGAATTGTATTCTTTCCCGGCTTTCTCCTTTGCACTCTCAGCATCCCGTATTTTCCGGAAGATCTCCTTTGCGGTCCGAACCTTCTCTTCCACCGCTGCCTTTTCAGCATGCGCCGCATCAAACTGCGCTTTTGCGCTGTTCACTGCTTCCTGCGCCGCTTTTACATCTCTCTCCAGGTCCGGGATTTTTCCCCTGAGATCTTCTGCCGCCTTTTTCTTTTTCTCAAGGCTCTTCACGGCCTGCGAGAAAGGCTCGTAAACCGCCTTTATGTCATATGCCGCCGTCAGGCTCTGAATCAGCTTCTCCTTTTCCGCATTTGTCCCCGAAAGAGAGGCAAGTTCGCCTGCTCTCTTCTTAGCCTCTTCCGTTTCCGCGAAATGATCCGAAAGTGCCTGTCCCTTCGTCACCGCTTCCTTCGCGGCATCGCGGAGGAGCGATGCTTTCCTCTCCTCCTCCGACAGGCGTCCGGTTTCTTCCTTTAACGCATCGGTAAGGGCCGAAAGCCCCTCCAGAAAGTGATCAAGGTCCGACAGATTGCCGTCCTGTATCAGGCTTTTTCCGTCCCGCACCTGTGAGCACAGCTCCGGCTTTATCCCGCCGCGGCACAATTCTCCGGCTTCCATTGCCGCATCGCCGGTTTCCGGGTGATTTTCTGTTTTCTCCTCTTCTGTATCCGGTATCCGTATTCCGGCGGCAATCGTCTGCACTTCTGCCCGAATGAGGCTGATCTCCTGATCCGCATCATAGCGGCGCCTCTTCAGCTCACGCACCGCACTGTCATAAAGCCCTGTCCCGAAGAGATGCCGGAAGATCACCTTCCGGTCGTCCGATTTCGCACGGAGCAGGTTCATGAACTCGCCCTGCGCGATCATTGCGACCTGCATGAACTGCTGCTTCGAAAGTCCCACGATCTCCTCAATCTTCCGGTCCGTCTCCTTCGGTTCATACTGTGACCCGTCCGGCATGGTGAGAAGCACCGATCCACTGACGAGACGCACGGACTTCCCCTTTTTCGCGCCGCGCGTGAGTGTCTTTCGGTGCGCCGGCACACGCCGCACGGTATACCTCTTCTCTTCCCCGTTCCCGTCCTCTCCCTCCGTGAAAACAAGTTCCACGAACGGTTCTACGCTCTCCGGGACGTACTGGCTCTGCAGGATGACTCCGTCCTTTCGGTTTTCCTCCGAGCTCGCCTCCCCGTACAGCGCAAAAACGATCGCATCGAAGATCGTCGTCTTTCCGGCGCCCGTGTCGCCGGTGATAAGAAACAGATTCTGATTGAGTCCGGAGAAGTCGATCACCGTCTCCATCCCGTAGGAACCGAAGGCCTGCATTGTGAGTTTGATCGGTTTCATGAATGACCTCCTTCGTCCGTGAGTGATTCCTGTTCTGAACCGGCTGTATTCAATACATCCGCGAGCAGCTTTCTGTCCTCTTCATCCAGGCCTTCTCCGCCGAGAAAATCGGTGATGAGCTCCATCGGATCCTTGGCCTTCTCATTCCCGCGGTACCGGCGAAGACCGGTGCGGAAGCGCTGCTGCCTCCGGATCTCAAGAAGATTCGGGAAACAGAGCCGCAACCGGTCCTGCATATCGACGATATCAAGGTCGGCCTCATCCGTGAGAAGAACGGTCACATAGTCATCCGACGGTTCCTTCGTCACTTCGGCGAGGGTCCCCGTCAGCGTCTTTACCTCATGCAGCGGATGAAGCGGGAGCACCGCAGTTTTGACGTATTTGCTCCTTTCCTCATCGGTCAGGATGCCGGCCGTTCCTGTGAGGTCCTTTCTCCCAAGCTCAACCTCAATGATGCCCTTCTGCTGGCCTTCCTCGTCCACCGAGCAGCAGATCGGAGTCCCGCAGTAACGAAGGAACTCACTGCCGACCTTCATCGGCTTATGGATGTGGCCGAGCGCAGCATAATCAAACGGTGCAAGCACATCAGCGCCGATCTGATCGATATTGCCGACAGTCCGGATTTCCGAATCCGAGCGCTCGACCTCGTCCGCGCTTTTTCCCGCGGGGACAAAGAACTGATGGCTCACAAGAATGTTTCTCTCGGAGGGGTCAATCGGAACAGCCGCAAGCAGTTTGCGGAAGGCCGCATCATACGAGAGATTGTTTCCGTTTTCGTCCGTTCCGGTAATGTCCTTCACCATCGACGGCTTTACGAAGGGAAGAAGATAGAAATGAATCGGGCCGAATTCATCGTGCAGCGTCACCTTCTCGACATTCTCCCCTTTTTTCATCGGCGGAAGACCAATCATATGCACATGTTCCCCCGAGAGGAGGCTTCGGAAGCAGTTCACCCGCTGCGGACTGTCGTGGTTTCCGCTGATGACAAGAATTTCGGCCCCGGGAACCGCTTCCCGCAGTCCTGTGAGGAAAGCGTCAAATACACCGACAGCCTCCGCCGAGGGAACCGCGCGGTCATAAATGTCACCTGCGATAACAACTGCGTCCGGCTTCCTCTCCCGGGCGATGTCCGTGATCTCGCGAAGGATATACTCCTGGTCTTCTTTTAAGTCGCGGTTCTTCAGTTTCAGTCCGATGTGCAGGTCGGAGAGATGGAAAAATCTCATGTTCATACTCCCGTGCCGCGTTCTTTGCGGCACCCGCGGGAAAACGCCCGAATGGGTCCCTCCCGGATCATGGTTTCTATTTCTTCTTTAGTTCTTTTTCTTCAGTTCTTATTCTTCGAAAAAACTCCCTCCTCCGGCCTTCCGGAAAAGGGAGTTTTCATTCTGTTTAAGCCGTGGTCTCCGGCGCTCATCCTGTCCGGGTTTCACCCGCATTCTCCCGGGGGAGAAGAAAAGCTCTCCGGGATAAATCCCGGGATATATCCCGGGGTTCATTTACCGGAACTGGATTTTGATGTCTTCGTGCTTACCCCGGTGATGCCCGAGAGTGCATTGACCGTTTCATTCAGCGCGGAAGCCGAGTCCTCGACAGCCGAAATCGCACTGTTCATATTGTCGAGGGTATCATTCGCATTCTTGCTGGTCGTCTCAAGGTCTTTGCCGGTTTTCTCGACGGTCTTCTGGGTCGTCCCGATCATCTTATTCGTCGCTTCGACCGTCTTGCCAAGATCCTGTGCAAGCGAATTGATGGAGTCAATGGACTCCTCGAGTTTTTCCGCATCCGTATTGATGGACTTTGCCGTCTTCGTGACCTGATCTGCCGTCTTGCCGATGTCCGTCACGGTTTCATTGGTGTTCTTAATAAGCTTGCTTGCGTCACTGACTGCATCGCCTGCATTGTTCACCAGTGTATCTGCGCTGAAGATAACATCGTCCGCATCATCCACTGTATCCTGAATGTTCTGGACGACATCATTGATCTGATCGACCGACTCGCCGACCGAAAGGACAACTGTGTCAAGGTCCCTCGACGCCTTGTCTGCATTCTCCGTGAACTGCACAGAATTCGTGATTGCCTCATTCAAACCGGCATAGTCAATCCCCGAGATCCCATTGATCGCCGTGTTGATTTTTTCCGTGTTGTCATCAATGATGGCCTGCACGTCATTCACTGCCGTGTTGATTCCCTCGACAGCTGTATTCAGACTCTTTGCATCCTCGTCCACCGAAGAAAGAAGTGAATTCACGCTGTCAAAGGTATCGTTCATCCCCTTGTCTGCGTCCTCGACAATCTTATTTGCCCTATCGATGGTCGACTGAAGACCCGAGACCGTGCTGTTGAGATTGTTCAGAAGCCTGAAAAGCCCCGGTGTCAGGAATGCGAAAAACGCACAGAACACCGCAAACAGAAGCCAGCTGCCGATGGTTCCCATCTTGGCCTGGAAGGAATGCTTCTTCTCGTATTTGGCAAGATCATTCAGTGATTTCGAGATATTCTCAAGAGCTCCTGCGACATCCGCATCGCGGGTGACCTGTCTTGCGGGGGCCGACGATCTTGCCTCTTCGAGCTTCCGGACAGCCGTCCTCTGCGCTTCCTGCTTCTTTGCCGAAGACTCGTCATTTACTCTGTCCTGTTCTTTTTCCCGTCTTTCTTCCAACTTTTCTCACACCTCCTTTCCTTTTCGCTATTTAGAACTGTCCGGCGTACTGCCTGATGCATCTTCTACCGCGTCATAGACGCATTCCGCATCATAAAAAGAAAGCAAAACATTGTCCGTATTTGTGTCATTCAGCAGATTAAGCTCGACATGACGCTGGTCCGACGTCTGCCCAAGTGCCTGGTAAATCGTATCCGCCAGTGTCTGTATGGCAGACCGCATCGATGACCAGCTGTCCAGCTCTTCTCCGCCGTTCGAAATGGCCATTTCTGCCTCTGTTGCCAGACCATTCTTCCAGATCGAGATCGACAGCACCTTCCCATTGTCACTCAGAATGTAATTATTTCCGTAGGACTGCCGCAGAGATGAGTCAAGACTTGCCAGGAACACGGAATAACTGTCGGCTTCCTGTGATTCCGATACTCCGGCCGTAACGGATGAGGCGGTGCTGTTCAGCGTATCCATCGGCCCGCTGCCGGAAGAAGACAGCTTCCATCCGGCCGCAAAATACACGACAAGAAAGGCAGCTGCAGCGACAGTGGCGGCAAAACTCCATACAGTCAGCAGGATATTCAGCCATTTCGGGAATGGCTTCTTCGCTGCAATGTAGAATATGGCAGCCGGCCAGAGAAAAACAGCGAGGAGTACAGCCAGAACACGCTGACCGGCCTTTCCCTTTCCCTTTCCCTTTCTCTTCGTTTTCTTCTGCTTTTCCGGCTTCCGGTCCTTATCCCTTTCCTCCGATTTCTCTGCAGAATTCTTTCCGGGAAGAATACCGGCGGTTCCTGCCGGATTCTCCGCGGAGTCCGCCGTGTTTTTTTCCGCATCGTTTCCGGAAGCCGATAAGCCGGAATCCTTTTCCTCCGTGCCGCGGATGAAAGAACGATCCGGCTCTGTTCTCTCAAAAGACCCGGACGATGACGCACCGGAAGAGACAGCTGCACAAGATGCTCTCTTGCCAAGTATTGCGGCCTCATCCTCCGCATATTTCAGATCGAGGTCGGACTCCTTTGCCTCTTTCTTCTTTTCCTCGGCCGCCGGCTTCATCCTGCAGACGTCATCGACCGTGATGACCGGGGCCTCACTGACATCGTCAGAAGAAATTTCTGCAGTCTTCTTAAGATGCCCGGCCTCTGTCCCGTCCGAATCGCCGCCCTGTTCGTCTTCCATGTCGCCGCCGGGCATCAAAAGGGAAGCGGTCCCCAGGATCCAGGCCCGCTCTTCTTCATACCTGCTCTTAGGGATTTCTCCCTTTTCATAGCGCTTCTTCAGTTTGAGAAGATCTTCTTCGTCCGACATCAGTTTCTCCTGCGGTCTGTCAGCTTTTCCTGCCGAAGGTTTCAGAACCTTCGAATAAATCGATTATAACACCCGCATTACTTCTTTTGAATTGCGCGAAGCCGCCCGCGCCCCGGGTTCGGCAGATCAGGCGTACTGGTACACCTTTCTGTACCGCATCAGACATGCGATCGTGAGAACGAATGCCGCACTCTCGGCAGCTATAACCGCTGACCAGATCCCGTTGATTCCGAAAACCGTCGGAAGAAGAAGAATAAAAATCACCTCGAAAACGAGTGTCCTTCCGAAGGAAATCAGTGCTGATATCTTCCCGTTGTTCAATGCCGTGAAGAAACCGGATCCGAAGACATTGAATCCCATGAAAATGAAGGAAAGCGCATAAATGCGGTATGCCTGCGTGGTAAATGCGAGGAGTTCCCCGTCATACCCGACGAAAATCGACACAATCTGCGGCGCAAAAACTTCCGCAAGCGCGGTCAGTACGACCATGAACGCCGCAATGATGTGAAGGCTCTTTGCGAAAAGCCCTTTGAGCTCCTTTGTGTTCTCCGCTCCGTAATGATAACTGACGGCCGGCGCTATGCCCATAGAATATCCGAAGTAAACGCCTGTGAAAATGAAGTTCCCGTACATAATGACGCCATATGCGGCAACACCCGCAGCGCCCGCGTATTTCAGAAGCTGAAAATTATAGAGCATCCCGACGACAGAAGAAGAAATGCTCGAGAGGAATTCCGACAGCCCGTTGCTCACCGTATCGAAAATCCAGCGCAGGTTAAGCCTCGTTTTCCCGATGCGCAGCGCCTTCCTGCCGGGAAGCGCGAAATATACAAGCGGCAGCACGCCGCCGATCGTCTGCGAGAGAACCGTCGCGCAGGCCGCTCCGTCAACGCCCATTCCAAGCACGCCGAGAAAAACACCATCGAGAATCATGTTTGCGAACCCGGCGGCGAGCGTCACATACAGGCCGAAATGCGGTTTTGACGCAGTGACGAAGAAAACCTGGAACATGTACTGCAGAATGAACTGTACATTGCCCAGCATATTGATGCGAATATAAGTGATGCAGTACGGAAGCATCTCGTCCGTCGCTCCGAGAAAACGCGCGACCGGCTCCGCAGCCACGAATCCGACAGCTGAAAGCACTGTGCCGAGCACAAGTGCCGAATAGATGAGAAATGAGAAAATTTCGTTTGCTTCTTCCTTCTTCCCCATGCCGAGTTTCATTGAAACAAGTGCGCTGCCGCCGGACCCGAATACCATTCCGACCGCGCCGAGAACCATAATGAACGGCATCACAAGGTTTACGGCCGCAAACGGAACCGCCCCGACAAAATTGGAGATGAAGAAGCCGTCCACCATACCGTAGATCGATGTAAAAATCATCATCATGATGGAGGGAAATGTAAAGCGAAGCATTTTACTGTAATTGAAATGATCCGAAATTTTGATTTTCATATAGAACACCTCTCTGCCTCTTCCGTGCAAATTTCTGCAGGAAAAGTATCTTTTCTCCTTTCCGTGCCGGCGGTTCGTCCCCTTATAGGCCCAAATCCGCACCGGCCTTCCTGTTTCATTGTACGGTGACTGTGGGAACGAGT
>Ga0256404_1006988_pt1 | contig 18175 bp, 15 predicted proteins | sample RumenRJG_01DNA_FD_185990 | JGI IMG/M metagenome (GOLD analysis project Ga0256404, IMG submission 185990) | Bovine rumen microbial communities from Lethbridge, Alberta, Canada - RJG_01 | ecosystem: Host-associated > Mammals > Digestive system > Stomach > Rumen | place: Canada: Alberta | collected...
GAGAAAGATACTGACCCCACCCCAACCCCTCCCCTACAAGGGAGGGGAGTGGCTGCGCATTGATTATTCCCCCTTTTTTCTCATGTCCTGACTTTTTAAAGTGGACTCAGTTATGTTACTGAAGTTTCCGAAGTTTCGTAGGCGTGAAGAACGCGGTGTGCTTTCTATTTATGCGAATGGATAATGCGTTGAGTGATATGCAGGTAACACCACTCGATGAATAGGGGGAGGCCGACGCCCACAAAGGTGTAGGCGAGGAAGAAGAGGTCGTCGGCAGAGTGGTCGTGGATGACCATGTGGCAGCCTATCTGGCCCCAATCCATTCCATAGTAGACGATTTTCAGGGCGCTGACCACCTTGAAGGAGATGATGTGGAGTACGAAAATGATGAGGGTATGGTCTCCTATGTAAACGAGCAGATGCTTGGCACGGTTGTCGAAGCGGTCGATGTAGGTGGCGACGTTGTAGGTAAGCAGGCATCCGCATAGGGCAGGAAGGGGCAGTGAGAGGAACTGCTCGAAGGTGGAGCGCCAGTTCATATTGGCCGTGGCGTAGACAGAAAAGATGGCTACGATGGCAAAGAGAACGACGTTGTGCCACCAGCGGGAACGATAGAGATGCTGCCACTGACGGAAGAGAAAACCTGAACCAAAGAAGAAGCAGCCCATGATGTCGCGGTAGCCGCCCTGAACGAGGTTGACAACCTTAAGGCTCTCTGCAGTCTTCCAACCTGCAAGCAGCAGCATCGTGACGCAGATGGCCATGGGAATCCACAGTCGCAGGGCCTTGTCGTTAGGTGCGCAGCGGGCAAACTTACGCCAGAGCCATGTGCCTACCTTGAACATGAAGAGGTAGAGCAAACTGGCCACGAGCAGTCCACGGAAGAACCAGAAAGCTCCGGCGAGGAACTCGTCGTAGCCACCCATGGCGGTGACGATGTTCCACAGGCGCTGCTCGGCCTGATGCCATGTATAGGGATGGGTAACGCCGCCCGTCCAGTTGCCGTACTGCTCGTTGAGCAGTCCTATATGGAACATCAGGTTGTGGATGACGAGGAAGAAGAGCGACCACTGGACAAAGGGCAAGTAGAGTCCGCGCAGACGTTTCTTAATAAAGGTGGCCTCGTCGTTGAGGTAGTGGAGGGAGAAGAAGTAGCCTGCCGCAACAAAGAAGAGCGGCATGTGGAACTCATATAGGAACGCCGACAGCCAGGAAGGGCAGTCAGCATGGCCCATAACCATAAGAATGATGGCGATGGCCTTACAGATGGAGATTGTTTCGTTTCTCAATTCTCAATTATAAATTTTCTACAGGAACGGTCGTAGCAGGGAACCAAACCACCCGCGGAATTTCTGCCAGGGGGTGCGGAATCGCTCCCATTCTTCGGGCGTTAGGAGTACACTCTGCTGCTTGTCGTGGTCGAACATGCGGTCGAGCTCGAGGGTAGTGTTACGGTCGATGATGACAGCGTTCTCCTCGTAGTCGAAGCGCATGCTGCGGGCATCGAGGTTGGTGGAGCCCACGGTGCAGAAACGACCATCGACCATCATGATCTTAGAGTGGTGGAAGCCAGGCTGGTAGAACCAGACGGTGGCTCCACGCTTCATGAGCTTGTGGGCGTTGTAGAACACGCAGTCGGGGGTAAGCGGTATATCGCTCTTAGCCGAGACCATGATCTCGACCTTCACGCCACGGTCGATAGCTCGCTTGATGGCACGGTTGACCGAGGGGATGAGTGTGAGGTAGGGATTGATGATGCGCACGGAGTCCTGGGCGTCGTCAAGGGCGTTGATGTAGAGCTGGCGCATGATCTTATTAGTGGTATGGGGCTCGCGGTTGGCTATGCCCACGAGCTTGTGGCCTGCGGTGGCTGTGGTGTCTGGCTTCAGATGGCTAAAGCTATTGGACTCGTAGGCACGGAAGTACTCCGGTCGCCAGATGTCCTCGCCAGTGGTCTTCTCCCAGATGCGGGCGAAGATAAGCTGCAGCTCGTTGACAGCACCGCCCTCGATGCGGCAGTGCATGTCGCGCCATTCGCCCACCTGCTCGGTGCCGTTAATATAGTAGTCGGCCACGTTCATACCGCCAGTATAGGCTATCTGTCCATCGATGACCACGATCTTTCGATGGTCGCGTGGCCAGATGTGGTTGACCCATGGAAAGCGGATGGGGTCGAACTCCCAGATGTCGATGCTGTCTTCGCGTAGCGAGCGGATGTGGTGCTTCAGCAGGGGCTGGTTGTTGGAGTCGTTGCCGAAGCCATCGAACATTGCCCTGACCTCAACACCCTCGCGGCGTTTCTCGCGCAGGAGGTCGAAGAGCATGGAGGCGATACTGTCGTTGCGGAAGTTGAAGTATTCGAGATGGATGCTATGGCGTGCCTGACGTATGGCCTCGAACATGTCGTCGAACTTCTGTTGTCCCGACATGAGCAGCGTCACACGGTTATTGTGGGAGAAATGCACGCCACAATCTTCCATCTGCCTGCGGAACAAGGTGTCGGAGGGTTCGATGCTCCAGGCACTCGTTGCGAGGCAAAGGAGGACTGTTACAATGGAGAATGGAGAATGGAGAATAGTGAATTGGGGGGTCATTTGCGATATTTCAGTCGATATTCGGTGGGCGAGATGCCGAAGCGCTCCTTGAAGATGCTGATGAAGTGGTCGCCGGTGGCAAAGCCTACATTGTTGGCAAGTTCGTTCATATTGATGTTGGTACGCTTGAGCAGGATGCATGCGTTCTTCAGGCGCAGGTCGCGCACAACCTCGGCGGGCGTCTTGCCCGTGAGGTCGCGAACTTTCTGGAAGAAGGGACGCATGGCCATGCCCATGGCCGAAGCCATCTCCTCAAGGTTGATGGTGCCACGGCTCATATTCTGCTGCACATACTGTTCGATGCTGTCTATGAGTCGCTGGTCCATGAGGTCGCTCATTGAGTAGTCGTCGCGAGCATTCATATCAACCACGTCGGCACTCTTCTCGGCAGTATCTTTGAGTAGTCGCAGGGTGACGGCCTGTATCTCCTTGTCGTCATCGTTGCTGCTTGCTGTTATGGTGCCGTAATCCATGGTCTCGGTCGAGGTTGTCATGCTGGAGTTGTAGCCTTCGAGCATGCGGGTTTCAGCTCCCTCGATGAGGTTGCTTTCCATCTCGAACGATTCGATACCGAGGAGTTTGTTGAATCGCATCACGGCTTCCTGCAGGTTGAAAGGCTTGGCCAGATAGTCGTCGGCACTCATGGCTATGTCTTGGTTCATCATGTCCTTGGAGCTGAGCTTGTTTTCGGTCATCAGAATGAACTTTATCTTGAAGAGGCGGTTGTCCATCTTCACCTTGTTACACAACTCGCTTCCAGTAAGACCAGGCATATCATGCTTACAGACGACAAGGTCAGGAAGAATAGTCTCGATATCGGCCATGACACCAGCGGTGCTTGTGTAGGAATGTAACTCATATACATATCGCAGGCGCGAAGCGATAAACTTGGTGAATTCTTCGTTGTCGTCAATAAAGAACACCTTGAAGCCCGACATGGGCGACTCGTCGTTACGATGGCGTATCTCGTAGGTGAGCTCGTCGCCAACGGTTTCAGGCAGGCTCATCTCACCCCGACTGTTAAGCTCGAAGTGATTACGAACGTTCTGTCGGGCTTTCTCTTCAGGATGCTCGAGTGCAGCCTGCATGTCGCTGACCTGGGTGATGATCTGCAACATCTGTGAGTGCAGGTTGTTGAGCTGCTCGCGCTCTTCGAGGGTTGTGTAGCGCTCGGCCAGGTTCATGATGATCGAGGTCATGCGGGCCATGGGCTGCCGCAGGTCGTCGCTGGCGTTCTTGATTTCTTCGCGCTGCCGCACCAGGTCGGTAATGATGGCTTTTTTCTTGCGCCAGTGCATGCGTATCTGGTCAAAGCCTTTCTTCCACAGGTATAGTACGATGATGGCAAAGGCAACATAGGTGAGTTGCATCCACCACTGCCACCACCATGCCGGTTCGATGATAATCTCGAGTTTCGTCTCCTGTGTCGGCTGCGACTTACTCTCGGCACTACTTGCCTTGACCAGCAGTTCGTAAGTTCCTGTCTTCAGGTCGGTGAACGTCACTCCGTGGCTCAGTGCGTCGCCAGGAATGTAGGTGTCGTTGTAGCCCTTGAGCATATAATGGAATTGCAGACGTTCGCTTTGGTTGTAGTTGCCTGCTGCAAACTTGATGGTGAAGGTATTCTCATCGTGTGCCAGTGTGATGGAGTTACTCTCGTTGAGCGCACGTTCAAGAATGACACGGTTATGGAATACGCGTCCTGTCTGTATCTCTTCTTCACCAATGAAGAGCTGGGTAAGGATAACCTTCGGAAGGGCTGCCTTCTCATCGTCGGACTTCGGACGGATGATGCTCGTACCATAGATACCACCCATCAGAATGTTGCCGTCGGAAGTGGTAAGGATGCTACCAAGGTTGAACTCATTGCTCTGAAGACCGTCGCTCTGGTCGTAGTTGTATAATCCCCAGTTGAGCTTTCCTTTGTGAAAGTCAACGACAATACGGCAGACACCGTTGCTCGTTGTGACCCAGATGTTGTTGTGAGCATCCTCGGCAATGCCACAGATGTTGTTGTTGCACAGGTCGTTACGCTCGGTAATGTGATAGAGCTCGTCATTCTCCATGTTCAGAATGTTCAAACCTTCGCGTGTACCTATCCACAACAGTTTGCGGCTGTCCTGAAAAACCTGGGTAATATAGCTGTTGGTGAATCTCGACTTGTTGCTTTTGTTGCCGATGAGGTGTAACTGGCTATTGGTAGATAGGTTCAGAATAGTCAATCCCTCAGCTGTTCCAACCAGCAACTCGTTCTCGACACCATTGCCCAAAGCGGTGATATTGTTCGATGGAAGTTGATGACGGTCTTTGGCATAGCTGGCAAAAGTGTTCAGTCGGGGATTGTAGTTTTGAAGACCGTTCTCGGTACCTATCCACAGTATGCCGTTTTTATCGGTACACATAGCGTGGATGTGGTTGTCAATGATTTTGTGGTCCTCGTTCGAGGTGGTATAGACGGTCGATACTCCGTTCAGAATGCGGGTTAGTCCATTCTGCTGTGAGCCTACCCACAGGCTGCCGTCAAGGGTTTTGGCCATAGCAGTGACACCAAGGCTGGCCAAGTGGGCATCGTAGCCAATAATACCGTTGTCGCTGGTGCCATAGAGAACGTGTCCGGTAGAGTCCTGAACCATGGCAGTAATATCACCGATGGGGTCAGACAGGAACTTATAGATGTTTTCGCCCCAATAGGCTACGCCCGACTTTGACGTGCCTATCCAGAGCAGGTCGCTGTCGTCGACGTAGACGCTTTGGATGTTGGTAGCACTGCCGGCAGTGAGTTGACGCTGACGGGAGAACATGGTGGTGAGCTCTACAGGCTCCATGACGTGCGTATTGACGTTGACTTTCTGCAATCCGTGGCGGTTCGTGCCTATCCAAATATTGCCTTTACGGTCAGCAGCCATACTGGTAACGCTGTTGTCGGCACTGACACTCATCAGCCCCAGCTGGTCACCAATGGACGTGTCCCACACGCCGGTCTTCTTGTTCAGAACGAAAAGCGTGCCTTGGCCGTAGAGCCAAATGTTATCCATCTGGTCGGCAAACACTTTCAGCGAACCGGTTTTGCGGAGATTTCGCTTGGAAAGTTCGTCGTTGGTCCATAGAATGAACTGCTGGTGAAGAGCATCAAGACAGATAAGGCGCCCGTCGTCATAAACGAGGATGGCACCATCTTTACATTCCCCAATAGAACAGATGTTGCCGGGAGGAATGCTATTAATGTCGTCGGAGATGGCATAGTCGGTACTCACTTGTTGCTGAGTGTTGTAACGCAGTATCTTTTTCTTGGGAACATAGCACCAAACATTCTTGTGCGAGTCAACATAGACCAGACTGGGACGGGTGCAGCCCATGCGGCTATAAACTTGATCCATGCCGCGCTCAAAGCTCTCAGTCTGCGGGTCGTAGACGAAATAGCCCGAACTTGTTCCTACCCATAGGATGCCGTCGTTCTGCTCCTGAATGCTGAAGATATAGCTGTCGGGCAGCGACGAGCCGTTCTGTGAGTCACTCTGGAAATGACGGAAGGTGTAGCCGTCGTAGCGGTAGAGACCGGCAGGCGTACCCATCCACATAAAACCTCGTGAGTCCTTCAGTATGCAATTGACCTGGCTGGATGTCAGTCCGTTCCGGGCATCAAGCTTCTTGAACAAATAGGCGGCTGTCACCACTACAGGAATAGCAAGCAGCAGCGCAATCAGCATCTTTGACTTTATCTTCATAATTATCTGGTAATCAATAAGTATGGCGGATGGCCTAAATCATACATGAATAATGGTCGACCACGCCTAAGAGCCTGTGATCGTCATCAACCACGAGCACGGAATGGATTTTGTGCTCCTGCATGATACGCTGAATCTCGGCAATCTTGGTCTGTGGGCTCACGGTCTTCGGAGTGCGGGTCATAATGTCCTCGACGGTGTGATCGAAGAAGCGTGACTGCCAGCGCTCCATGGCTCGGCGAATGTCACCGTCGGTAATCAGGCCTACGATACGGTCTTCGCGCTCGGCAACGCCAAGCCCCAACTTACCTTTGCTCACGAGGATGATAGCCTCGCCCAGGTGCATCTCAGGAGGAAGCACGGGCAAATCATCGCTGCGCATCACATCTTGGGCAGTGGTCAGCAGGCGCTTGCCCAGCTCACCACCGGGATGGAACTGGGCAAAGTCCTGTGGACGGAAATGACGCTTTTCGATGAGGGCCACGGCAAGCGCATCGCCCACAGCCAACTGTGCCATCGTGGAACTTGTAGGTGCCAGGTTCAACGGGCAGGCCTCTTTCTCCACATGCACGTTCAAATGGCAGGTGGAGTACTTGGCCAACAGCGAGTCGGGGTTGCCGCTCATACCGATGATGGGCACCTTCATGTGGAGCACCATAGGGATGAAGCGGAGCAACTCATCGGTCAGTCCGGAGTTGGAGATGGCCAGCACCACGTCGTCGGGTGTTATGACACCAAGGTCACCATGAAAGACGTCGAGCGGATTGATGAAGAACGATGGAGTGCCTGTCGATGAAAGGGTTGCTGCAATCTTTGCACCGATGTGTCCGCTCTTGCCTACTCCCGTGACAATAATCTTTCCCTTGCACTGGAAAATCAGTTCCACTGCCTCGTCAAAATGCTCGTCTAACTGACTGGCCAGGCCTCTAACGGCTTCGGCCTCGTCAAGGATGCATTGTATGCCGTATTCTCTTGCAGTCATTGTACAATGGTTCAAATGAGTTTTCTGATGAGTCCCTCCAGCTTGTCGAGCTCAAGCATGTTAGCTGCATCGCTGAGCCCCTCGTCAGGTTTAGGATGGACCTCCATGAAATAGCCCGTAGCGCCAAAGGCTTTAGCTGCCAAGGCCATCGGCTCGACGAAACGTCGGTCGCCTCCGGTCTTACCACCCTGGGCATCAGGACGCTGGACGCTATGGGTGCAGTCCATAATGACGTTGGGTACAATCTGAAGCATATCGCTGATATTACGGAAGTCGACAACCAGCGTGCCGTAGCCCATCATGTTGCCACGCTCGGTAAGCCATACCTCACCAGCACCGGCATCCTGGGCTTTTTCAACGGGATAGCGCATATCGCGTCCGGCAAGGAACTGGGCTTTCTTGATGTTCACGGTACGGCCAGTACGAGCTGCAGCTATCAACAGGTCAGTCTGCCGACACAGGAAAGCGGGTATCTGTAGCACGTCGCACACTTCGCCAGCCGGCTTGGCCTGCCACGCTTCGTGTATGTCGGTGAGGATGCGGAGTCCGTAAGTCTCCTTGATGTCAGATAGCATCTGCAGACCTTTGTCTATGCCCGGGCCGCGGAAAGAATGCAGCGAAGTGCGGTTGGCCTTGTCGAAGGATGCCTTGAAAATAATATCGGTGCCCAGCTGTTGATTGATCTCCTTCAGCCGTCTGGCAACAGTGTTCAGCAGTTCTGATGATTCAATGACACAGGGGCCTGCTATCAGTATTGGTTTACCCATAACATTATTATATATAATCATTCAATCTGCAAAAGTACTGATTTTTCTTTATTCGAGCAAGAATAATGTATTAATTTCAGCTAAAATTTCTTTTTGCGGCCTTTTTTATGTTTTCCTATTTTATCTTTTTTTACTTTTTTACCGTTTTTATTTGGCCGTTATGCAGAAATGTTGTATTTTTGCAACCCAAACTGCATATATGCAGCAAATGCAGGTGCTAACTGAATATTTATCAATCCAAATTATAACGTTATGACTTACAACAAATCATTTCAGAAGGCTACGCTCGCTATGGCAATGGCCATCATGAGCAGTACAGCCGCCATGGGACAACAGTCTCAGAAAGATTCCGACATTGACTGGATGAAGGAGTTCACCAGTCGGGTTACGTTCAACGGCTATGCACAGGGAGGCTATTCTTGGCAGGACAAGAACGACAAACAGCAGAACGATTTCAACCTGAAGCGTACTTTATTATGGGCCAAGGCCCGCATCACCGACCGATGGTCGTTTCTGTTCATGCACGACTTCTCGAGCGTGGTTCAGGAGTTCTATACCGACTATCGCGTTACCAACGACAAATCACTTACCGTTCGTGTAGGACAATTCAAACACTCTTATTCTATGGAGAACCCACTTTCTCCGACAATGCTCGAATTGATTGACGTCTATTCGCAGGCTGTGCTCTATCTGGCTGGCGAGGGCCCCGATCCCCTCAATGGCGTCAACTACGGACGCGACATGGGATTGCTTCTCTATGGTGACGTACTCAATGACCACCTGCACTACGAGCTGGCGTTGATGAACGGACAGGGCATCAACCGTAGGGACGGGAACAACCAAAAAGATGTCATTGCAAAGCTCGACGTGCGTCCTGTAGACGGCCTGCGTCTGGTCGTCTCCGGACAGAAAGGTACGGGCCATGCCGTAAATACGGCTGCATGGAATCCAGACATTGCTGTAGGCGATGACTATACCCGTGACCGCTACAGCGCCGGATTTGAGATTAAATCAGGCCGATATGGAGAGGGGAAATACAAGGAAGCACGTCCGATGAGCGTACGTGCCGAGTGGCTTGGAGGAAAGGATGGCGACGTGGGCAGCCGAGGCGGCTACGTTACTGCCTGCATTCCTTTGGTTCAAGGTTGGGATTTCATTGCCAGTGGCGAGACCTTTGATCGCAATACAAAGGTCGACGGATGGGATCAGACCAATGCCACGCTGGGGGTGCAATACTGGTTTTTCAAGAAATGCCGTTTCCAGTTGCAGTACACCCGATGCTTCTGCGGCGACCAAATAGGCAAGAACTATAACTGGCTACAGTCACAGATTCAGGTGGCATTCTAATTAGCTCTTTGGCATTATATATTTTTCCTAAAACCATTACAAAACAAGAATATGATTATCAAAGTATTACTCACTATAGTATTCCTCGTTATCATGGTAGGCGTGGGAGTCATTTCACGTAAACAGGCCAGAAGCGTCGACGGTTTCGTGTTGGGTGGCCGCTCGGTAGGTCCGTGGCTAACAGCCTTTGCCTTCGGAACCTCCTATTTCTCGGCAGTGGTCTTCGTGGGCTATGCTGGACAGTTCGGATGGAAATATGGTTTGTCGTCGGCTTGGATAGGTATCGGCAATGCGGTCATCGGTTCGCTTTTGGCCTGGATTATCCTGGGTCGTAGGACAAAGCTGATGACACAGCACATTGAGAGTCGCACCATGCCCGACTTCTTCGGAACACGTTTCAACGATCAGGGACTGCGCGTAGCAGCTTCCATCATTGCCTTCGTGTTCCTGATTCCTTATACAGCTGGTGTCTATAGCGGCATCTCAAGACTCTTCGAGATGGGCTTCAACATTCCCTACGAGTACTGCGTGATCATCATGTCCATCCTCACTGCTGTCTATGTCATCCTTGGTGGCTATAAGGCAACGGCCATGAACGACTTCATCCAGGGCATCATCATGCTTTTTGGCATCGTTGCCGTGATTGCTGCCGTGCTCGCTGCACAGGGTGGACTTGCTACCGCAGTAGAAAAGCTGGCACAGCTACCCTCTGATGCAGACCCGACGGTGAATGGAGGCTTTGCCTCGTGGTTCGGCCCCGACCCGTGGGGACTGTTGGGTGTGGTTATTCTTACCTCGCTTGGTACGATGGGCCTGCCCCAGATGGTGGGTAAGTTCTATTCTATTACCGACGAGAGCGCCATCAAGCGCGGCACCGTTATCTCGACCATCTTTGCGTTTATCGTAGCAGGCGGTTGCTATTTCCTCGGAGGCTTCGGTCGTCTGTACGACCCCGTCATTGCTGCCAATGGCAAGATAGCCTACGACTCGATTGTTCCTGCCATGCTTGTCACGTTGCCCGACGTGCTCATTGCCCTTGTGGTACTGTTAGTGCTCTCGGCTTCGATGTCGACGCTTGCCTCGCTGGTGCTTACGTCGAGTTCGACGATGACCCTCGACCTGATCTACCGTGACAAGAAGTCGGCTCCCGGCGAGGTGATGGAAGGCTCTATCGACGACGAGGTATCGGAGAAGATTGAACGCCGTAAGGTTGTCGTGATGCGTGTGCTCATCGTGTTCTTCATCGTTATCTCGCTGATGATTGCCCTGAACCCGCCTACCTTCATCGCACAGCTCATGGGTATCTCCTGGGGTGCACTGGCAGGTGCCTTCCTCGCTCCCTTCATGTTGGGACTCTACTGGCGTGGCGCCACTACTGCCTCGGTATGGGCATGCTTCATCTGGGGTGTAGGCCTCACGGTTGTGAACATGCTGTTGGGCAACCCCATCAATCCCATCAACTGCGGTGCTATTGCTATGATTGGCGGCTTCCCCGTGGTGTGGTTCACCAGCATCCTTTCGCCCAAGATGTCGAAAGATTCGGTTGATAAGATGTTCGAATGCTACAATAAGTAATCAAGGACATAAGCTGCGTCTCTCAGCAGAGCTGTTTTTATGTCCTCAGCCAACAGGGTACATTCGGCGATCTCAGGTTTTCTCGCTCAGCCGAAGGATGTTTCACTTTGCGAAGAACTATCATACTTTCATTGTCTAAGTGCCATACTTACAAGGCGGAAACAGCATGCTTTCGAAGGGCATCGATGCCACTTGGTGAAGCGAGTGAAGGGAGATATTATAACTTTTGTATAAAGGAAAACATTTAGCCTTAGGGATAAATAATTTCCTATAAGGGAAAGTTGCATATTCTCCCTTCACTCGCTTCACCGCCTGCACTCAGAAAGGCAAGTTGCCCTCGGTCATGGTGGGTAAGGAAGAAGTGTCGGCCTCTGTCTCATCGACATACGCCAGTGTAGGCTGAATCTCGTTGGCGGGGATCTGATAGAGCTCGAAGAAGTTGCCAGCCTTGGTGTGTACTGTCTTGAATCCGAGCCGCACCATAACGAGGCTTACCTTGCGGGAGCTCAGTCCACGGCCTACGACGCCGCTGTCATAGTGGATCAGCCGCACCACCTCCTCCAGTCCCACCGCCTTGCTTGGCACGCTGGTCAGACACTGGAACAAACTTAGTTTCTGTTGAATCATAACTACATTAGGTTTTTATACCACTTTGGTAACAACTCAGTCATCGGAAGTGTGACCTAAATCACTGAGTCCACTTTAAAAAGTCACAACATGTCGCGGACTAAGGCGCAGCCACTCCCCTCCCTTGTAGGGGAGGGGCAGGGGTGGGGTCAGTATCTTATTCGCTATCAGGATATTACAGACCCCACCCCGCCCAAAGGGCACCCCTCCCCTACAAGGGAGGGGAGTGGCTGGCGCGACAGTTTGAAGACTATACTGACTATTTAAAGTGGAGTCAGTTAATAATTTAAGGACTCATAACTTTTTTCTTGTAATAAAATGTCGACTGTTGATGTATTTGAAAAAGCAGCACACATCATCACGACGGATGCTGCCCCAACGAGAGAGCCTTTATGGAAAGGCTCATTTAATGTATTTCTTTCCTTCTTTGATATATATTCCCTTTGTAGGTGTTTTGATTTGTCTTCCGGTCAGGTCATAGCGAACAAATGGCTTGTCATCATTTACTATTGTGGAAGATTGGATTCCGGAAGACTGACTATTCATTCTGGCTGTTGAGATTCCACCACCAGGATAGTGGGTAAGCCATATTAGGTCACGTTTGTTGTCTATAGTGATTTTGGTTACCTCATTAAGAGCTATACTAGAATTGTCAACGTCATATATCGTCCACTCATTCTCATCATAACACACGAGACCCACATCACCAGCTGTGGCCAACCATTTGTTGTTGTCTGCATCGACTTGAATGTCCCATAAGCAGTCACTTGGTATGGGGGAGTTCTTGCGATCATAGGTGTTCCATTGTGTACCGTCGAAACGAGTCAAGCCAAAACCCCATTCCAAACCATAGGTGTCATGATAACGTGGAATGCGGCAATTCATCCAGACAATATCGTTTTTGTCAACAGTTATGGTTCCAACACAGTCAGAAGGAAGTGGAGAGTTGTCGGTAGTATAATTAGACCAATTGGAACCGTCGAAGAGGAAAAGACCACCGCCAATTGTACCGCACCAGACACGGTTGTTAGCATCGAATGCCAAACAGTAGACATAATTATTTGATAGTCCTGAATTGTCCTTATTGTAGGCTGTCCATTTCTGACCATCAAGTCGGTAGATTCCTTTTGTCGTTGCCAACCACAAGCGATTGGAATGGTCAAACTTTATTTGGTTGACAGTGCAATCATTGAAAGGATAATCGTCTTTCCATAAAACGGTTGTTGTGGTCGGTGTTATTTCCATAAGGCATGTATCAGTCGAGAACCAAGGCCACCTGAGCCATATATTTCCATTTACATCAGGCTCCACTTGATACGTTTGCGACATGGGCATCAGGCTTGCTTCTTCTGTTTCCTTGTTATAGGTCTGCAGACCATACAATGTACCTACATAGAAGAGTCCATTATTGTCGAGACATCCACTAATAAAAGAAAAAGAGTTGTTATCTAGTTGGTTGTCAATAAGTGGAACAACAGTCAATCCGTTATCCGTTAGTCGTAACAATCCTTGGAAATGTGAGCCAACATATACATCGTTGCCATCTACATCGACACATACTAAATTGTCATCTACATGGTTCGATGTAAAGGGATAATTGGTGAATTGCTCACCGTCAAACTTCGTAAGATAATGTTGACTCACCATCCATAGATTACCCTGTTCGTCAGCCTTAATATCATTCAGGGTATATTCTGGCAGGTCAGAATTGTCGGGGGTATAAGGGGTGAAATTAGTACCGTCGTATTTGATAAGTCCTGCCTCTGAAGCCAACCACAAGCAGCCTTTATCATCGATTTCTATTCTATTAATGCTACCGTATGGATGACTGATTGGCACCAGCCCTTCTTGAGTGAAAAGGCAAAGTGTGGCTCGACCCTGTGCATCGTAACACGACACCCATACACGGCCACTTGCATCAGCTTTGATGCTTGTTACGTATGTAAATGGGCTAATGATATTGATTTCATAGGAGTCTGTGCATCGCTTGCCGTCAAACTGATATAAGGCCGTCAATCCCCCGACGAGCATTCCACCGTCACTATCGAAATAGATACCGGCAATATACTGCTGAATAGCAAATCCCGCATTTTTTTCGCCAAATTTCTCAATGCCTTCATCGGAAATCTTTGCAAGTCCGTAGTGTTTAGTGCCAATCCATAAGTCCCCATTATGCAGAGCCATGTCGATGATAGAATTATCTGTGATGTCATCATTAGCACGGCAGAGCAATGTCTGTTCCCCTGTCTGCTTGTTAATCTTAATAAGACCACCACCCATTGTACCAACAAACAGATAGTTTTGGTCATGGATAATACGAGACACGAAATTCTTACTTGTAATGTTTTGCCAGTCAGTAAGGACATGCTGGGCAGACGTAATAGCCGTAACAAATAGTAGTAAGACTACAATGATACTCTTCTTCATAGTTGCTATAGATTATCTCCTCAGTTTGCCTTTACTTTCTAGATATTTCGTGAAGGTTTCCCATTGCGGGACGTTCTTTTCGCGGTTAGCCTTTACTGCATCTGTATCAATGAACTGAAGGGGATAGCAGTCGTAAAGGTAGTAATTGCCATCAAGGGAAATTTCGCTGTCCATCTTTCCGTAGCAGAGGACGAGATTGTCGAATACACGACTGTCCCATAGTGCGACGAAACTGCTGACCACAAACAGAGCATCGTCACCCAGACGGATTTCAATCTCGTGGAATAGCTCCAACTTCTTGTAGATTGGTTCTTCCGTTTCTTTGAATTTTAGTTCGCGAGAGTTTACGTCAAACCAAAGGATATCATCCTCAGTAAACACTATGTTGTCTGCATCTGTGGCACCTCTTGTCCCATCCTGACTAATGCCACAAGCATAGAGTGTCGAGGACTCAACGGGGGCGGTCGTAAAGGGCTTTGCCATTTCATTGTCATCGCTGCTGCAAGCAGTCATTGACATTGCAAGGCTGGCAGTGGCTATTGCCACCATCCAGAAACTGTTTCTGATTTGCTTTTTCATAATTCTGATTGATTAAATGAATAAAATGATTCGTCTCTCTACTTATATAGTCCGTTGAACTATGAAAAGACTGCACAAAAAAGAAAAGGATTGTTGCCTTTTTTTAACAACAACCCTTTTTGTCCTGTTTTGAATACTACCAGGTAAATCTAATTCCCAATGGTAGCGATGCATCTAATGGATGCTCTGTGCGGTAGGTCTCAACGGCATCCGACGATGGGATGTAATAGTTCAGACTCGGCTCCAGATAGACCTTCAGGTGTGGAACTATCTCGTATTGTAAACCTGCGCCGACGCCAAATGACCACTGCCATGGTGCATTGATGGTGGTCTGAACGGCAGATGGAGTGTCAATGTCAGCGTATGGCCCGCCGTAGATGTACTGCGTGGAGAGTGTGCTACTTACGGGCAGGTCGAGTTGCAGACCGCAAGAGGTGTAGAGGCTCCAGCGTTTGCCGCCCGTCAGTCGATAGTTCAGACGCAGCGGGATGCCGAGATAGTGAATCTTCTGTGTGCGGTGGATGAGCGTATTCTCATTGCCGCCCTGGAAGGTGGACTTCATGCGGGTATAACTGAGACCGGTGGAGAGCGACCAGCGGCTGTTGAATTGTCGGCTCAGCGAGAGTTGTAGCGTGAGTGGACGCTCATGGTGTTTCGTCTCAGTGAGTGGTTCCAACGGATGTCCAGCGTTGATGATAGCCACACGGCTCATGTTCGAGGCACTCACGGAATCCATCATCGGGGCATTCTCGTTTACGTAGTTCATATAGTCGCCCCAGTTGTAGAGTTTTGTCGAGCGGGTGACAGCACCCGAGTAAGACGGCATGGTCATATAGTTGTCGGTGCGTGTCATGTCTGACGAAGGCGTACCAGCGTATGCCAAAGCCAACTGCCAATTGTTCTTCATCTGCTTCTTAATTGGAGCGTCGGGTATGAGATCAACGATATCGTAAAGCGGATTTTGGGGATTAGTTGGTAAAACTTGTGCCGTATCTGCTTGTTCCTTACCCCGTATTGTGTCTAAGATGGTTTGTTTCTGGGCAATCATGTTTGACAGACTGTCATATATAATAGAATCAATAGCGTGAACGATGACAGGTTGTAGTGTGTCAGTACTAATACCTGTATGATGAACAGGCAGATGAACAATCACAGGTTCTTCCTGCGGCTGTTCCGTTGGTGAGTTTTTAGGTTCTTTTTCCTGCTTTGCTGCAATAGGCTTTTCTTCTTTAACGATAGGTTTGTCCTTCTTGAGCAGAAAGAATGTGAATGGCATAATCAACAACAAAAGCACGGCAACCCAGTACTGCTGCATCATACTCCGCAACATCTTCTTTGCCCGTGCCAACTGCGAAGAAGACGAGTGTGCCTCGATGCCCAGCATGGTGGAAATCTCCTTGTGAGACATACCTTCAAAGACAGACAAACGGAATACCTGCCCGTAACCCTCAGGCAATCGTTCCACCATGCGCAGCACGTCCTCCAACGGCACGCCTCTTACGCTGGTCTCTTCATCAGGAGCTGCTAACGATTCTGCTTCTTTCAAAGGGACGAATGGCTGGTTGTCCAAGTGGTCTTTATATTTCGATGCTACATTCCTCGTTATCGACATCATCCATCCTTCCGCCTTCGAGGCATCCCTCAGTCTGTCGAATGAAGTAAAGATGATGATGAATGCGTCATGAAGCACATCGTCCACGTCTTGCTCGTCGCTGACATACCTTCGGCACACGCCCCGCATCCTCTGGGTGTATGCCTTGTACAGTTCTCCGAGCGCATCCGCATCGCCCTGTCTGCACCGTTCTATCAGCCGTGCTATCTCCATCGTGAACATAACGTCTCTATCTATATTGTCCGCAAATTGCAAAAAGACTGCACGGGAAAAACAACTTTTTTCACATTTTCTTCATTTTTACTTGAATTTGTATAAAACTGGTTGCAAAGTTACATATTTTATTCCGTAATAAGGAACAACATTCTCCGCTTTCACTCCTATTACTATAGCAGGGGGCGGTTTTACATTCGTTTATACAAAGCAAAAGGCAGATTCTTATTTATGACGGCAAGAACGTGCCATCGTTTGGTGACATAGACTTTCGACTTCTTGAGACGGATGGCAGCGCATATCTGACGGGCAACCTTTTCGACGGGCATTACCCAGAAGAGACCTTCGCCTTTAGCCATAGCAGTATCAACGAGACCGGGACGGACATCGGTGACGATGGTTTTTACTGATTATCTTACGGACTCATATCAATTTCAGGGTTTAAAGGGTTTAACTTCATGTTATTTTATGCGATTTATTCGTTTATTCGAAAATTCTTTGTAACTTTGCCCCCAAGAACAAATAATTTTAGTTATGGAAGCAACCGTTTTCAATCCATTGCAGATTCATCTGCTTCAAATGTTCGCCTTGGACAAGAGTCAAAATGGGCTCGATGAGTTGAAGGACGTACTTTATCGTCATTATTCGGCTAAAATGGAGGATCGGCTCGATACATTGTGGCAGTCTGGGATACTTAATCAAGAGCGACTCAACGAAATCAACGAGATGGATCTCCACAAACTGAAATAGGCGATGAAGATTGTCCTTGACACTAACAGTCTGATTCAGAGCGTGCCCCGTCAGAGTCGTTACCATATTGTTTGGGAGTCTCTGGTGAAGGGTGAGCATGTGCTTTGCGTATCCAATGAGATACTGGAAGAGTACCTTGAGATTCTGCAACGTCTGACAGACTATGAGACTGCTGAATTGATTGTTAAGACCATTGTCAATAGTCCTTTCGTGGAACTTATCACGCCATATTATCATTTCCAAATGATTCAGGCAGACCCTGACGACAACAAGTTTGTCGATTGTGCTATTGCTGCTGGTGCCAGATATGTCGTAACCAACGACCATCATTTTGATGTACTCCGTCAAACGCCCTTCCCGTATGTCGATGTCATTGCATTGGCAGAATTCGCAGAATTGTTGAAACGAATGTAACCAACTCATTCTACCCCCATACACCATCCTTCTCCCCCTAACCGGCGAGAGGGATGTTTCGCTTTGGCGATATGGTGTCAGATGTTTCATTTCTTTATCATACACCATAAACCCACAAGCACTAAAGGAATGCTCAGCAACTGTCCCATATCAAGAAGCATACCCTGCTCGAAATCCACTTGTTCTTTTTTTAGGAATTCAACGAAGAAACGAAAGGTGAGGCCACTTTAAAAAGTCAGGACATGTCGCGCACGAAGGCGCAGCCACTCCCCTCCCATCAAGGGGAGGGGCAGGGGTGGGGTCTGTAATATCCTGTCTATGAGAAAGATACTGACCCCACCCCAACTCCTCCCCTACAAGGGAGGGGAGTGGCTGCGCATTGATTAATCCCCCTTTTTTTCTCATGTCCTGACTTTTTAAAGTGGACTCAATATTATATACAACTTTCGCATGTATGAAAAACCACAACGGATTTTACGGATTTTACGGATTCTCAGATCAGCTATCAGTGGCTATAGTCGCTATTAATATGGATTTTATGGATGCCACACAGCAACCTCATC
>Ga0256404_1006989_pt1 | contig 18175 bp, 17 predicted proteins | sample RumenRJG_01DNA_FD_185990 | JGI IMG/M metagenome (GOLD analysis project Ga0256404, IMG submission 185990) | Bovine rumen microbial communities from Lethbridge, Alberta, Canada - RJG_01 | ecosystem: Host-associated > Mammals > Digestive system > Stomach > Rumen | place: Canada: Alberta | collected...
AAAATATATCCAGACCGAAATGCAACACACCTTTCTAACGCAGGCGTTTCGTTGCATTCAGTCTTGGAAATGGGAAAAAGGAACGTCTTTTGAGCACGCAATGCGTGCAAAGATAAAGCCCATCTGAGGCCCGAAAATATCCTCAGGAGAGCCTGAAAGCATTGATTTTATTGCATTTGGTCGTGGATTCGGGTGCGGCCATGAATGTTGCATTTACGTTTGGAATGGACCTATGTAGACCTATGAGGCACTTCTATGGGAAAAGACTCGGAATTTTATAAGGACAAGAAAAAACAGCAATTGGTGACTCTGCGGGGACTCATGAAGGAACTGCCGCCATGTGCCGTAGACTATATTCACAGTAAGGAACTTACGACCCAGACATCGACGCTGGTTTCCTATTCCTATGACCTTTTGACCTTTTTCCGCTATCTGAAGGAATCGAATCCTTCCTGCAGGAAGTTCACGCCCAAGGACTTCACCTGTGAATTCATTTCGAACCTGCAGCCTGAGGATATTCTCGAATATCAGCGTTATCTGGAGCTGAATCTCGACGAGGCAGACTACCATGAGGAAGGAAAAAAGGCCATTGCCCGGAAAATGGCCCCTTTGAGAGGCATGTTTCTCTATCATTTTCAGCACAAGAATATCAAGGAAAATCCCATGATTCTGGTTCCCTTGCCCAGGCTGAAAAAGGACAAAAATATTGTTCGATTGTCCAATTATGAGGTCCGGGCCATCATGGATGCCGTGGAAAACGGAACCGAACAGATGTCCAAGCGGCAGAAGGCCTTTGCGGAAAAAACCCGGAAAAGGGATGTCGCCATACTGACTTTAATGCTCGGAACGGGTATTCGAGTTTCTGAATGCAACGGACTGGACTTAGACGATGTGGATCTGACCGTGAATACCATCACGATTGTCCGGAAAGGCGGGGGGCAGGATGTCCTCTATTTCGGAGACGATATCCACGATGCAATTGCCGACTATATCGATTCGGAACGGAAGCTCATTCACCCCGTGGAAGGCCAGGAAAAGGCCCTCTTCTACTCCCTGCAGGGAAAACGGATGAGTGTGGATGCCATAGAAAATCTTGTGAAAAAGTATGCTCAGATTGCCGTACCCACGAAGCATATTACGCCGCACAAGCTCCGCTCTACCTACGGAACGGCCCTCTACAGGGAAACCGGTGATATCCGTCTGGTAGCGGACGTACTCGGCCATGAGAACATCAATACGACCATTGATTATTATGCTGCCATTGAAGATGAACACAAGCGGGAAGCCGCCAATGCCGTGAATTTCAACCGGCCGGATCCGAGTTGAAGGACTGTTATATCTGTAGATTCTTTTCACGGCTTGAAACGGATTGGCGGCATGAGAATCAACTTTTAATGATTTTTCTCAGCCGTTTTTTCTAAGTTTCTCGAGCAGCTTCTCGAAATATTCCGGCAGAGGGGCGGAAAACTCCACGTATATCCCTGTCGTCGGATGAATGAATCCTATTGTTTTGGCATGCAGGGTCTGTCCTTCCAGCTTGAAGGGGCATTTCTTCGGTCCGTATACCGGGTCGCCCAGAATCGGATGTCCGATAGAAGCCATATGGACCCGGATCTGGTGGGTCCGGCCGGTCTCCAGCTTGAAGGCACAGTAGGTATAGGCTCCGAACCGTTCCAGAACCCTGTAATGAGTCACTGCCCGCCGACCGGCCGGGTCGATGGCCATCTTCTTCCGGTCCGTCTTCGAACGGGCAATCGGTGCATCTATGGTACCTTCATTATTCTTTATATTCCCGATGACAATTCCCTCATAGATGCGGTTTACTGTATGTTCTTTGATCTGTTCTGCTATAGCGTTATGTGCCTTGTCGTTCTTGCAGATAATGAGGGAGCCGGTCGTGTCCCGGTCAATCCGGTGGACGATGCCGGGCCGCTTTTCCCCATTGATTCCGGACAGAGAATCCCCGCAGTGATAGAGAATGGCGTTGACCAGGGTATTGTCCTCGTGTCCGGGGGCCGGATGGACAACCATGCCCTTGGGCTTATTTACAATCAGGATGTCTCTGTCCTCATAGATAATGTCCAAAGGTATGTTCTGGGCCGTCACATCGATTTCTTTGGGCTGCGGAAACCGAATGGAAATTTCATCTCCGGCAGAAACTTTGTACGAATCCTTCTTCGGGTCCCCGTTTACGGTGATCAGGCCCTGGCCGATGAGATTCGAGAAAAAAGACCGGGAGTGGTCGGGGAAAAGGTCCTTGAGACAGACGTCCAGACGTTTTCCGGCATTCTCCGGTCCTATGGAAATCACAGTGTTTTCTTCACTCATAAAAATCGTTGTACAAATTCTCGACGATTGAACCGTCTTCGCGAAACAATCGTTTGTGATAGGCCAACCGTTCGATAAGCTGTCTATACCTGTACTTCTCCGGCCAGGACTTTCCGATAGTCGACCAGATTTTCCCTGAGAAGATTCGGGATGTCCAGTTCATAGGGGCACTTGGTCTTGCACTTGCCGCAGTTGATGCAGTTTTCAATCTTTTTCATTTCTCCCTGCCAATAAGGCGTCAGCCAGGCCTCGGAAGGTGCCCGGCGCAGCATCAGGCTCATACGGTTGCACTGGTTGATGGTGATGCCTACCGTGCAGGGCATGCAGTAGCCGCAGCCCCTGCAGAAGTTCCCCGAGAGCTCATGCTTTTCCTTTTCAATGAAAGCCGCAATTTCCGGGGTCATTTCCGGCGTTTCGTCGAAGAAATGAAGCCACTGGTCAAGTTCCGTCTCCCGCTGGATTCCCCAGATGGGCAGGGCATTGTCAAACTGACTCATGAAGGCCATGGCCGCGTCTGCGTTTGTAATTAAACCACCGGCCAATCCCTTCATGCAGATGAAGCCCATATTGTGGGCCTTGACGGATTCATACAAGCCTAAGTCCTTCTCGCTGGCAAGATAGCTGAAGGGGTACTGCAGGGTCTCATAGAGGCCGGATTCGGCAATCTCCATGGCCACGCCGAGCTTATGGGTGGTGATTCCGATATGGCGGATCAGGCCCTGGTCCTTTGCCTCCTGCATGGCTTCATACATGCCTGTCCCGTCCCCAGGCGCATAGCACTGGTCTACCTGGTGGAACTGATAGATGTCGATATAGCCACAATTCATGAGTTCAAGGGACGTGTGCAGGTCCTTCCAGAAGCCTTCAGGAGTCCTTTCATGGGTTTTTGTCGCGATAATAATATTTTCGCGTTCCTTTTCAAAAAGTCCGCCGGGCTGGCCGAAGGCCAGCCCTATTTTTTCCTCAGAATCGCTGTAGGCCCGGGCCGTGTCGAAGAAGCGCATGCCGCCGACATAGGCCTTTTGCAGCAGGTCAACGGCTGCTTCTTTCGTGTCCCGCTGAATCGGCAGAGCCCCGAAGGCGTTCTGCGGCACCGTGATTCCAGTAGTTCCCAAGGTTACATTCTTCATAGTACATGTGATCCTTTCATCAGGGGATGTCATTTGTTCGAAAAAAGATGGTTTTGCCCCTGCACACCTCACATAGGGATGTCATTTGCAGAAAAAGCTTATTTTTTTACCTCATCCTTGGAACTTTCTTCCAGCTCATCGCCCTTATAGACAAAGAGAACCATGACAATCAGGACGATGACCGACAAGGTCACATAGATGTCCGCCACATTGAACACGGGAAAGTCTATCAGGGAGAAATAGATGAAATCAATGACATAGCCCTGAAAGAGGCGGTCATAGAAGTTTCCCAGAGCCCCGGCCAGGAGCACGACCAGCGTCGCATAGAGGGGAAAGACCCGTTTCGTAAGCTTTGTCCGATGCAGGAAGTAGATGATCACAGCTGAAAAAGCCACCGTGATGACAAAGAAGAACCACCGCTGCCCCTGCAGGATGGAAAAGGCCGCTCCCCGGTTCTCCAGGTAATGAAGCTGCAGAACGCCCGGAAGCAGGATACAATCTTCCTTTCCCATCAGAGCCCCCTGGGCCGCGACCTTCGTCAGGCGGTCCAGCAGAATCAGCAGGAACAGAAACACAATTGTAAAGACAACCCGCTTTCCGCGGGACTCATATATTTTCATGATTAATGTAAAACGCTTAACTCAGTACGTATTGGATGCCTTGCAGAATCTCCTCATCGGTGAGGCCGGTTTCGATATAGGCTGTCCCGACTTCTTTTAAGAGAATGAATTTGATATGGCTTCCTATCATCTTCTTGTCGCTTTTCGTGGCGGCCAGGACGTCTTCGGCGGTGAAAAGCTCCCGCACATAGTCCGGAACCCTTACCGGCAGCTTGTATGCCCGGAAGGCCTCTTCGATGGCGGAAAGGTCGTCAGCGGGAATCAGCCCCTTATGCATAGAAAGATAGGAAGCTGCCACAGAGCCTATGGCTACGCACTCTCCGTGAAACAGGATGAAATCTGAGAGCTTTTCAATGGCATGCCCAATCGTGTGGCCGAAGTTCAGATGGGCCCGGATGCCCTTTTCCGTGGGGTCCTCTTCCACCACGGCCCCTTTGATCTCGCAGCTCGTGTGAACGGTCCGTTCGATGGCGGAAGGCTTCTGGGAAAGGACGCTCTCTGCATTAGTCATAAGGAAGTCAAAGTAGGACCGGTCGGAAATCAGGCCGTGTTTGATGACCTCCCCCATTCCGGAGGCAAACTGGCGGTCGGGCAGGGTCTTCAAAGTGGTCAGGTTCATGTAGACGAGGGAGGGCATGTGGAAGGCCCCCACCATATTCTTGTAATGAGAAAAATCCACGCCCGTCTTGCCCCCGATGGACGAATCCACCTGGGAAAGGAGGGTCGTCGGCACCTGGACGAAATCGATGCCCCGGAGGTAGGTGGCCGCTGTGTAGCCGGTCAAATCCCCGACCACGCCCCCGCCCAGAGCAATGAGCAGGTCTGTCCGGTCGAAATGGCTTTCGATGAGGACGGTATAGAGGCGTTCGACATTCTTCAGGGTCTTTGAGGCTTCGCCTGCCGGAAACTCGAACGTGGTGACGGTAGGAAAAGCGGAAATCAGGGCCTCCCGGACTTCACGTATATAGAGCGGAGAAACATTCGAATCCGATACAATGCAGATTTTCCGCTCCCTGCGTCCGCCGGAAACGGCCAATACACGCTCCGCCAGTTCCGCCCAGTCATTCCGCAGAAGTATATCATAGCAGGGCTTACCATCCGCCGTAATTGTCAGCTGTTGAGACAAAATTCAACCTCCAAAAATATCATCTGAAAAAATCATTCTGGAAATTGGTAAGAGTTTCGATGTGAAGCGGGCTGGAATATTGCAATGCCTCAATTTTTTTCAAAGCAATTTTCCACATCCCGATAAAAAATATACCGGACAGGTCATGTGTCCGGTAGGAAAAAGTCAAAATCAAATAGTCATCAGAAGCCGGTCTTCAGGCCGTTCATCTCGAAAGAATCCATGAGGCCCTGCAGGTCGCCGGAGATGTCCACATTCTTCGGGGTTACGATGAAGATATAATTGCTGATCTTCTGCAGGTTTCCGTCGATGGCGTAGCAGGCTCCGGACATGAAGTCGATAATCCGCTGGCCGATGGCCAGGTCCAGGCCTTCCATATTCAGAACCACGGTCCGGTTGCAGAGGAGGGTCTCTGCGATGTCCTTCACCTCTTCGAAGGAGGTGGGCTTGATGACACAGACTTCCGAAGTAACGGCCGAGGTCTGTTTGCGGCGCATGGGGGTGATTTTCTGGGTCTGGGTCACTGCCGGGCGGTTGCGGGAAGGCTCATCCTCGTCTTCCTCCGACTTCTTGAAGAGGCCCTTCTTCTTCGGCTCGTCATCCTCGTACTCGTCAAAGTCGTCATCGAAATCGTCATCGTCTCCGATTTTCATGGCGTCTATCATCTTGTCAAAAATACTCATGGTATTTCGCTCCAAACTCACTGCTTGCTGTAGTCTCTGGGGCCGAAAATCTTCGTTCCGACGCGGACCATGGTAGCGCCCTCTTCTATGGCCACCTCATAGTCCCCGCTCATCCCCATTGACAAAATATCCATTGATATATTATCAATGTTTTTGGAGCCTATGTCAATTGATAAGTCCTTAATTTTTCTAAATATTGGGCGATTCTCATTGGCGTCCACCACATATGGTGCCACCGTCATGAGGCCTTTGACCCGGACATGCTTTAAAGTGGCGATTTCCCGGCACAGCTGCTCCACTTCCTCCGGGCGGACACCGAACTTGCTGATTTCCCCGGAGGCATTGACCTCGAGAAGGACGTCAACGGTATCAATGCCCTTCTTCGCCGCCTGGACATCGATTTCCTCCGCAAGCCGCAGAGAATCGACCGAGTGAATCAGGGCCGTCTTTCCGATGATATACTTGACCTTGTTCCGCTGCAGGTGGCCGATCAAATGCCAGTGGATATCTTCGGGCAGGGCCTCAATCTTTCCGGTCAGCTCCTGAACCTTGTTCTCACCGAAATCCCGGCTGCCGGCGTCATAAACTTCTTTGATGGCTTCTGCCGGATGCATTTTCCCGACCGAAATCAGGGTCACTTCTTCGGGCTTTCTTCCGGACCGGATGGCGGCCTCGTCCACTGTCTTTCTGACTTCCTTATAATTTTCTGCTAACACAGTAAAACTCCTTCCATTACTAATAAACCAGCTTGTTTTCCTCGACAGAATCGCCCTGCAGGGCAATGTGGTCATAAAGGGCAATTCCGTAGGAGGTCCCGGCCTTTACAATACAGTAGTTTCCGCTTTCGTAGACGATATCAATGAGCTTGAATACGGCGTAGCCCTTGTTGACGTTGTAGACGCCCTTGCGGCTGGTCTCAATGGAACCGATCGAAAACTCGTTTGTCCCGTCCGGCTGGCGGAGGATATCGCCTGTGGAGACTTTTTCTCCGTCGGTATAATAATTCTCCTCGTCTTCAAAGTAAACCGTGGGTTTGACGAATTCCCCGTCCCCGGAAGAATTCATGCGAAGGACCCCGACATCCGAGGAATCATCTCCCTTCAGGAAATAGGACTTGGGAATCCCGTAGAACTTCTTTTCTACGATGGCGGATTCCGGAATCTTCAGCCCCGAGGCCTGATCCAGGTGCAGGGAGACCGTCAGGAAGCGGTCATCGGCATAGCGCTCCATGGAGTCGTCAAACGTGAGAATGAGGTAGGTCTGTCCGGCCTTTTCCGTGAGACTCACGGCTCCGGTGGCAGTTTTTCCGTCCGCGTCGAAACTGACATCCACATAGGACTTTTCAGAAAGGGCGTCCTTTGTCTCGTTCGAAATCGGCATGACCAGCTGCCAGTTGTCGTCGGTGACCAGCTTGTATATGGGATCTCCCGCCTTCACGTCGGAATTCGAGGAAAAGCTTGTCTTCTTGTAGTCCTTCATCTCAAAGAGGTCGGAGGTGAAATTGTCGGCCGTGATGCCTTCCAGACCGTCCGTCGAGAGTATCAGGAGGCCAGGGGCCGAAGGGTAATTATTCATGAAGGTCCCCCCGGCGGCTGCGGCCGCAATCTTGTCCGCATTGTCCGCATAGATTCTTCGCCCGTAGGCCGTGGAAAGAGTCTCGGAAAGGGCATTCTTGAAGGCGTAGGTCTTCTCGAAGCCGGTATTTGTATAGGAGGCCACGAAGTCGGAAATCGTCTGTTCCGAATCCGAAAGGTCGGACAGGGTCAGGGAACTCTTTGTCGTCTTGTCCGTAATCAGGGAAGCAATCTCACCCGTAGTATCCAAAGCGCAGACCAGGCTCCGGACGCCTACCCGGGCCCCGTTTTCCGTGAAGTAGACGACCTTTCCGTCGGAAGGGCTTGAAACCAAGCTCTCCTGCCGGATGGCCATGGCCCGGTAGCGGTTGTCTGTCGTGATGGAGCCCTGAACTACTTCATATATGGTCACACTGGACTGGGTGAAATAGGAAAAGATGTGGAAAACCACATAGGCGAGGATGAAGAGGGAAATGATCAGACCGATATTGAATTGTATCCGGCGGGGGAAGCGGGTAACGGTGCCCCCGTTTTTTTTCGCACGTCTGCTCAAGAAGGTTCCTCACACATGAAGAGCGCCCGGTCTGTAAAAAAGGTCCGGGCGCTCTGTAAAAACAACTTCATAAGGGCCGGTCAAATGGAACGGACCGGTAAGGTCACAGGGAAACGATAATCTTTTCTTTGACGGAAGCCGGAAGATCGGACTCGTTTTTGGATACGGAAAGAAGGAAGTCAGTATCGAATTTCTCGGAAAGGTTTGTGAGCTTGTCAACCGCGTCGTCCAGGCCCTCTGACGTGTCGATGAAGGCAATGGTCAGGAAGCTGTCGAGGTAGATTTTCTCGATGTCGCGGTTGCTCGAAATGATGCCGGCCAGGAAACCAAGGAACTCGCCGGTCGTGGACATATCGAAGTCCTCCATATTGATGAGGCGGACCTTCGAATCCAGGTCAAACATATGCTGCTTGCTCTTGTCGATGAAAATCAGGCTGCCGCTTGACTTCTTCACATCGGCGGAAACCCGGTCCAGGAGCTGTCTCGTCTTTCCTTTCCCCTTTTCGCCTGCAATTATTTCTACCATAACTGCCCTCCTTCATTTGTGCAAGTTCGATAAGGCGGAAGTGCTTTCCCCCGCTTTTTATAGAAGTATTGTATTATAGTGGGCGCCAAAATACAAGGCAATTTGGCCGCTGCAAAGGATTAGTTAATACTTCATAAAAGGCCTTTGAACGTATGTTTTGTCCTCTGCAAAGCTCAGGACCCGGAATAGGCTTCGAGTATCTCTCCCATCAGCAGATAGAGATTGGTCCGGGCGTCGGCCCTGTATACGAGGGATATGATATTCTGCCCGGCCGAATTCTGGGAAAGAAGCACCAGACAGTAGCCGGCATCTCCGGTCGTTCCGGTCTTTCCACCGATGACCGTGACCCCCTCCGGCATATGCCGGTAGCCGGTTATGTACTGGTTCGTGCTCTGCCAGGTCCGGGTCACCGCATTTCCGGAAGCGTCCGTATAATAGGCGTCGTAGCTTGCCGCGTGGATGATATCCACGAAATCCGGATACTGAATGGCCGCATTCATGATGAGGTACATGTCATAGACGGTCGTATAGTGGTTGGGATCCGGCAGGCCGTTAGGATTGACGAAATTCGACTGGGTTGCCCCCAGGGCCTTCGCCTCCTGATTCATCAGGGTAACAAAGGAGTCCGTATCCCCGGAAACACCTTCCGCAATGGCGATTGCCGCGTCATTTCCGCTGGCCAGCAGAAGGCCGTAGAGGAGCTGCCTCAGGGTCAGACGGTCGCCAGCATGGAGATTTGCCACGGACGAGTCCTCGGTCAGATTTACAGCATTTTCCGAAACCGTAATGATATCGTCAGGATTTCCGTACTTCAGGGCCACCAGGGCCGTCAGAACCTTCGTCGTGGAAGCCGGATAGACCCGGCCGAAGATGTTCTGCTTATAGGGCACGGAGCCGGTAACCGTATTGAAAAGCCCGGCCGCCGCCGCCACCTGGGAATCCACGGTGTCCGTATTGAGATTCGTATCCTCCGTGACGCAAAGGCCCGAGGAGAAAAAGGAAAGCCCGCTGCTCTCCTCCTGATTTGCAGTGAGTCCGTAGTCCGCCGGCGTCTGATAGGCACTATAGGGCGACTCAACTGCATGACCGCAGGAAGTAAGGACGAAGACAGAGATTCCGGCCATCCAGAGCGATATGAACTTTTTCAGGCTTTGTCCTGTCATTGGCGGTTTCTATTCGCATGAATAATGTAAAACAATAATTCTTTCAGCAGCCTCACTTGTACATCTCCCGCCACTCGAGGTCGCCCCGGTCCAGGGACTTGATCAGAAGTTCTGCCGTGGCGAGATTCGTGGCCAGGGGAATATTGTGGGCATCGCAGAGCTTGACGATGGAATTTACATCCGGTTCCCCCGACTTCTGCCGGAAGGGATCGCGGAGGAAGATGACGAGGTCTATATTATTATGTTCTATCTGACTGCCCAACTGCTGGGAACCGCCCAGGTGGCCGGGCAGAAACTTCTGTACATGCAGGTTCGTGACCTCTTCGATGAGGCGGCCCGTGGTGCCGGTCGCAAAGAGCTTGTGCTTGGACAAAATGGCGTGATAGGCGATGCAGAGGTTCTGCATCAGTTTTTTCTTCGAATCATGCGCAACCAGTCCGATGTTCATGAAAATGCCTCCAATCTTTCCCCTTATTTTCTGCCCCGATGAAGCAGGAAAAGCCCTGCTTCCAAAAAATCCGCACCGGGGCGGAATCCCCGCCGTCCCAGGCTATATAGATACTTTACCATTTCAGCGGAGCTTTTTCATCAATATAATTTTTCTTTGCCTGCAGACCCACGTTCAGCACCAGCCCGATTCCTATATAGAGGGTCACCAGGGAGGTAAGGCCGTAGCTTACGAAAGGCAGGGTCAGGCCGGTATTGGGCATGAGGCCCGTGACTACGGAAATATTGACATAGCTCTGGATGGAAATATAGGAAGCCATGCCTACGCAGATGAGCTTGCCGGCCGTGTCCTTGGCCTTTTTCGAGACCCGGATGCACTCGATCGCGATGACCAATAGAAGCACGATGATGATGACGGAGCCGATGAAGCCCATCTCTTCCGCCGCCACGGCAAAGATGAAGTCCGTGTGGGGCTCGGGAATGTAGTTTCCGTTTTTGACAGACTGGGCGGACTCGTTGAAAAGACCCTTGCCGAAGAGCTGGCCGGACCCCACGGCCATGATGGAGTTCTGCTGCTGGAAGGCTTTGCCGGGATAGTCCTGGGGCCTGAGCCAGGCCAGGATACGCTCGTCCTGATAGCCGCGGAGGAGGGACTTGCCCCGGGACTCCAGCACGAGGAAGATAATCAGGGCCGGTATGGAAATGCCCAGGACCGGCACCACAATCTTGTAGGAAAGGCCGGCGCAGAAAAGCATGGTGGCCAATATCATGAAGGTCACAATGGTGGTCGAAAGGTCCGGCTCCTTCAGAATCAGAAACAGGGGAATCCCCATCAGAATGATTGTAAAAAGCAGAATCCGGGGCCGGTTCAGATTCTCTTCGTTTCGCATGAGAAAGAAGGAGAAAAAGAGAATCAAGAGCACCTTGGCAAACTCGGAGGGCTGGAAGCGGAAGCCTCCGATGGTGAGCCACCGCTGGGCGCCTAGGGAAGACGAGCCCCAGAAGATGACGGCAATCAGAAGGACATTGGCCAGGGCATAGTAGACCCAGGCAAACTGCAGGAGGAAGCTGTAGTCAATCATGGCCACGACGGTCATGACGATGACCCCAAGGATCATGCCCATGATCTGCCGGTTCTGATAAGCCCCGTTGGAGCCTCCCTTGGCCGAGCCGACCACAAGGACTCCGATGATGGTAATGGTCACACAGGCAATGATTAGGCGCACATTTAAGTTTTTCAGCCTGTAGTTTCGAAACATGAAATAAGAAACTCCTGTATCATATATAAAATCAGAACATGGCATTGACTTCGACAGGAACGAGCTCCCCGTCAACCGCCTTCACAGCCACCGGTTCGATTGGCTTATTCTTTCCGAAGAGGGATTTCTTGGGCTTTGTGGCAATCTCCCCGGATACGTTTCCGACCGTAACGGAGGCATCGTCAAATACCGCCGCTGCGACAAAAGACGAGGCGTCATTCGTGGCAGCCGAGCCGGCCAGGGTTCCCATGACCGTGATGCTGCCGGAAGCCGTAAGGGAAGCCCCTTCCGCCACGTCGCCGAGAACGAGAAGGGAGGAGACGGAACTCACCTTCTGCCCCTCTTTTACATTTCCCCGGTGAATTAAAGCATTGGTGGTCTTCTGCTCCACATAGAACTTTTCCACGTCTCCGATGGTCCGCCGGTCCTTGAGCTCGTCCCCGTCGTAGATCAGGCGGATTTTGATATCGGAATTGAGTTCCACCGCCTCAACCAGGGCCTCTTCCTCTTCCGGGGAAAGGTCCCGGCCGGAAAAGGAAATCGTAAGTATGGAACTCCCGAAGAATTCCCGCGACTCATAGAACTTGCGGCAGATGTCCGTGCAGAGTTCTTCAAAGGAAATATCGGGATTCAGAGTCAGACTGATGCCGTGGGGCATGCTCTTGATTACACAGGAATCTGTCATGACAAAACTCCTTCGTTCATGAAAAAGAACGCAATGAGAATAATGTAAATCGCCAAGTCTCAGTCGGTCCGGACATTTCCGGTTCCGTTTTCGGATACACCGGCCCCGACCTTGGCCTTGGATTCTTCCAGGTTGAAGCAGACACCTAGGATATCCTTGGCCACATCCGCCGCGTTGTGGGAGGTATAGCCGAAAGGAATCCGGACCGCTACCGTATACTTGGGTGAGGTATAAGGGGCATAGCCGATGAAAAGAGCGTGGTTGGGCCGTTTCTTCGACTCCTGGGCTGTTCCGGTCTTTCCGGCCACCTCAATGGGGAAGCCTTCGTAGGAGGACATATTGGCCACGACCTCCCGCATACCGGTGTGAATGGCTCCCCACTGGGAGGAGTTCAGGACATCCACCGTGGATTCAACTTCCGGAGAATACTGTTGAACGATATTCCCGTTGGAATCCACCACCTTGTCCAGAAGGGTCAGCTTGTAAACCTTGCCGGAATTCGTGATGGCTGCCGCATAGCGGCCCAGGGCAATGGTCGTGTAGTTGTTGTCCGACTGGCCGATGGCCGCCATGACCGGGTACTGGGTGGCCACATGGGAGGTGTTCTCATCGATTTCAATTCCGGTCTTCCGGTCGAGGCCGTAGAGAGACGCATACTTCTGAATCTTCGAGATACCGGTCTTGTCGTTGTAGCCGTTTCCGCCGGCCAGGCGCCAGCCGACTTCATAGAAGAAGTAGTTGCAGGAATCCCGGATGGCGTCCGTCACATTCTCTTCCCCGTGGTTGCTGGGATAGATCCAGCAGCGGGGCTGGTTGCTGACCTTGTCGAAGATACCCAGGTCGTCAATCAGGGTCGAGGTGTCGATAACGCCCTCAGCCAGACCGGCCGTGGCGGACAGGGGCTTAAATGTAGAGCCCGGGGCCGTCATCTGCTGGGTGGCGTGGTTATAAAGCGGCGAGGAAGATGTCGTATTGAGGTAGGTGTAGTATGCCCGGTCCACGGTATTCGCCAGCTTGTTCGTGTCATAACCGGGGTAGGAAACACAGGCCAGAAGGGAACCGTCATTGGGATCGATGACCACGGCCGAGGCCGAGCAGGGATCCAGGGCCAGCTGGCCGGGGGTGATTTCCAGATTCTTCAGCTTCTCCTTGATGAAATTATATGCGGAGGTCTGGCCCGAAAGCAGGGAAGAACGCATGGTGTCATCCGCCTTCAGTACCCCCTGGTCATAGAGCAGGGCACAGAGCTGATTCCCGGACACGAGGTCGTCCCGGACCGCATATTCATAGACCAGCCGCTTGAAGGCGCTGTCCGAGGACAGGGTATTGATGATATAGTCGACTAGACTCGTATACATCTCGTCGGAGTCCGAATACTTCTTTTCCGTCTGATAGGCATTGATATCGATCCAGTCCTGGCTGATGCAGTACTTGAGGTACTCTTCCACCGACAGTTTCTGATTGGACCAGGCCTTCTGGGTCTCGTCATTGTCGTCAATCTTGTCCTCGACCAGAACCTTCTTCGATTTCAAAAGACGGATGATGTAGGTCGAATAGTCCTGATTTTCCTCATCCTGGGCCTCATAGACGGTCGGCTCAACCGCATTTAATTCTGACCGGATATGGTCCAGAACATCGGAATTCTTCTGGGAAAGGATATTGTATACTTCCTTTTCAAGGTCTGTGGCGTCCTCGGCCCCCATATCGCTGACAGACAAAAGACCGTTTTTCAGCAGGGAGACATAGGCATCATAGATGGGAATCAGGATATCCTTGGAGTCGTCCGAGACCTTGTACTCGCGGATATTTGCAAGCTTGGAGAGGACAATGCCGGCCACTTCCTGCTCCAAGAGCTTGTAGGTGCTCTCCTGGATATTGGCGTCGATGGAGACATAGGTATCGTTGCCCGGAACGGACTTGGTCTCCTGGGCCACCTTGATTTCATTTCCCACATTGTCGACGTATACGGTCCGCTCCCCCTTGGTACCGGTCAGGTAGTCATTCATATACTGCTCAATGCCGCTCTTTCCGACTACATCGGTGAGGGAATAATTGTCCTTATTATCCGGGTCCTTTTCAATCAGGGCGTTGTATTCCTCGGAAGAAATGGTGCCGGTATAGCCGATGATATTGGCCGTGGATTCCGCGTAGTTGTACTGACGCATGGAATCCTCTTCAATGCTTACCCCGGTCAGGGAATCCGAGTGCTCCTTGATGTAGGCCACGGTCTGCTCATTCACGTCGGAAGCAATCGTCGTGGCGATGTACTTCTGATAGGAATTCAGGCTCATGTTGTAGCGGATGACGGCAATCTTGTAGCGCATGGCCGCATCGTAGTCGGAGCTGATGCCGAACTTCTTGTCGCTCTCCAGATAATCGATAAGTTCCGCCTCGGTGCAGGTCTTTTCATTCAGGCCGGCCTTCTTGTTCTCGCCCAGGTCGTGGGTCTTGGCGTGGCCGAAGACATCGGCCCGGAACCGAAGCTGGGCCGTCTCGGATGCGGACGTAAAGGAATAGGTTCCGTCCGAATTCATGGTAATGCCGAAATCGTTGTCAATCTGATTGCCGCAGCGCTCTATATTCGTAATGATTTCATAGAGCTCTGCATTCAAGGCCTTGTTCTTTTCTTTGGTATTGTCGTAGATTCCGCTGTCTTCAATCGTCACCTTGTAGGCAAGACGGTTGTAGGCCAGAAGAACCCCGTTCCGGTCATAGATATTTCCCCGGGTGGCCGGCAGCTTTTCGGTCTTTTCCGTCAGGAGGTTGTAATTGGACTGATAGTCTTCTCCCCGCACAATCTGCAGTACAAAGAGACGGGCCACCAGGACGAAGGAAAAGAGGGAAAAGAGGAAAATAACGACCCGGGTCCGCGACGCGAAAAATTTTTCTTTCAGGAAATAGAAAAAATCAGACAAAGCTCTTTGTACTCCTTTGGTCCGTCTTTCCCAGCCAGTTGTAGATCAGGAGAAGGGGAACATACAGGATGACCGCCAGAAGGATCGTATATACCGCCTCCGGCATAATGATATTCAGGGTATAGAACAGGACGTCCGTCCGCTGCCTTGTGAAAAAGAGAAAGAAATAGATAATGTAGCCGTACATGAGGTCAGAAACTCCGATGAACAGCAGAGGCAGTTTCATGTCGTCCCCGAAGAAGACCTTACGGAAGAAGCCGTTGATGAAACCGATATACATGTAGATCAGGGCATACATCCCGAACCAGCTCCCGAAGAAGAGGTCCATCAGCAGGCCGGAAAAAAAGCCGACAATCATCCCCTCTTTTCTGCCCCGGGTAAACCCTGCAAAGGATATGAGGATAAGGAGGCAGTTGGGGGCTGCATTCCCCAGAGTCAGGCGGGAAAAAACGGTACCCTGCAAGAGAAACAGGACGATAATCATTGCGGCGGTAATCAGTATCCGCCGGATCAGAGGACGGACCTTGCTCACTGGGCATTCTCCTTCTGCTGCAGAATCACAAGGACCTCGGACAGGTGGCGGAAGTCGCAGACGGGAGTAATCTTCCCGGACTTCGTGAGATTGTTGCTGTCCGCTTCGATACTGGTCAGATACCCGATCAGGACCCCGGGCACATATTCGCTGGAAATATTGCTGGTGACGACCGGGTCACCGACAGCGGCTGTCCCTTTTTCGTCCTGCAGGTTCGAGAATTTGATGGTCCCTTCTTCCGTCATGGACTGCAGGGAGCCGGACACAATGCAGTTGTCCTGGCTGGAAACCACCATGGCGCTTACGTTTGCCGTATCGTCTACAATGGCCTTCACGATGGCGTAGTGGCTGCCCACGTCAGTGACGATGCCGCAGAGGCCGCCGCCCGCGATTACGTTCATATCTTTCTCAATGCCGTCGGAAGTCCCCTTGTCGATGGTGAAGGTATTAAACCAGTTGCTCTGGCTCTTTGCGATGACATGGGCCCCGGTGGTCTGATAATTATTATATGTGTCTTTGAGTTCCAGCAGGGTCCGAAGCCGGGCAAGCTCCTCCTGCTCCAGCTTGGCCTTGGTGTTGTCTTCCCGGAGCTTTTCCACCTGGGACTGCAGGTCCGCGTTTTCCGCCTGCAGGGCAGCCTTTGTCTCCCGGTCCTTCGAGGACTCGGCGGCCGCATTCGAGACATAGGTGATTCCCTTTTCCATGGGCACGAAAATATAGGCGGCTGCCTCTTCAAAGACACCGCCTGAAAAGCCCGTAGCATAGCTGAAAAAGAGAAGGAGTATAGCTACCGTGGTCAGGGCGAACAGTATATACCGGCTGGGAATATTTCTTTTGTTTCGGACAGGCATTTACACTCACCTGATAATTCTGGATTTGATGCTGTACCCGTAGCGGCTGCAGTCGGGGTCTGTCAGGATTTTCCCCAGGCCCTTGGCCGCAGTCACCGCCCCGTCATCGGCCACGTTGACATCGATGTTTGTGATATTCTTCACAAAAGTGTCCACCGAATCGATATTGGCCGAGCCCCCGGTCAGATAGATTCCGGAATGGACGATATCCTTGGCCAGTTCCGGCGGAACTTTCTCGAGGATGAGGCGGATGGAATTCGAGATATTGGTAAGGTCATCCCTTATGCCTTCATAAATGATTTCAGAAGAGACTTCCATTTCGATGGGAAGGCCCGAAACCACGTCCCGGCCTACAACGGTCATCTTTTCTTTCTTTTCGTTCAGGGCCGAACCGATGCTTTCCTTCAGTTCTTTGGCCGTCTTCTTTCCGATGACGAGGTTGAACTTCCGCTTCAGGTGGGTGACGATAGCTTCGTCCAGCTTGTTGCCGCCGAAGGGAATCAGGTTGGAAAGGACGAGGCCGCCCAGGGAAATGACGGAAATTTCCGTCGTGTCCGCTCCCATGTCGACGACCATGATACCGGTGGGCTGGGAAATGTCCAGGCCCAGGCCCAGAGCGTCTGCCAGGGACTTCTCGCAGAGGAGGATGCTTCTGGCCTTGATCTTCGTCTTGGCAAAGATATCATAAAAGGCCTTTTTTTCAACTTCGGTGATGTCGGTCGGAACGGAAAGAACGATATCGGCTCCCTTGAGGTGGGCGCCGAGCCGGGTCCGGAGGATTTCCAGAAGCATGGTCTGCATATTGTCAAAGTCCGCGATGACCCCGTTTACAATGGGGAAAGAGACATTGATGGTCTCCGGAGCCTTCTCGTACATGGAGTAGGCCTCATCCCCGTAGGCATACATGCGGTTCTTGTCGACAATGGCGATGGTGTTCTTCTCCATCACCACCTGGCCCTTGCTCTTGTCGTATATTTTCAGATTCCCGGTTCCCATATCTATACCGTACCCGTTCGACATGAAACCTCTCCTTTCAGGTCCGTTTTCTCATGAATAATATAAACCGCGTCTTTACAGCGATGCTTTACGATACCGTCAAAACCCGAGAAATGGGCGCACTTTCCCTGCCCATAATCTTTTCAAGTTTAGCATAAGAGGCTTTTATCGTAAAGGTTGGCCTCGTACATTTTTTGCATGGACATCAGGATGCCGAACTTGCCGTGGGGCCAGGTCAGGCCGCCCTGGAAGAAGACCCTATAGGGGGGACGCAGGGGGCCGTCGGCGGAAAGCTCAATCGAAGAGCCCTGAACGAAAGCTCCTGCCGCCATGATGACCTGGTCGTCATAGCCGGGCATGTCCCAGGGCTCCGGGGTGACGAAGGAGTCGACCGGGGCAGCCGCCTGAATGCCGGAGCAGAAAGCCAGGAGTCCTTCCCTGGAATTCAAGTCGACGGATTCTATGATATCCCCCCTCTTCTCCGTGGATGCGGGAGAAACATGGTAGCCCAGCTTTTCAAAGCAGGCCGCCGCAAAGATGGCCGTCTTTTCTGCCGCCGCCGTGACAGTCGGGGCCAGGAAGAAGCCCTGGTAGAGGGTCCGCATGACGTCGAGGGAGGCGCCGACCTCCTTGCCCAGCCCGGGAGCCGTCAGGCGATAGGCTGCGTTTTCCACCATCTCGTGATTCCCGCAGATATAGCCGCCGATCGGGGCCAGGCCGCCGCCGGGATTCTTGATGAGGGAGCCGACGATGATGTCCGCCCCTACCGCCAGGGGTTCCCGGTCTT
>Ga0256404_1006992_pt1 | contig 18169 bp, 8 predicted proteins | sample RumenRJG_01DNA_FD_185990 | JGI IMG/M metagenome (GOLD analysis project Ga0256404, IMG submission 185990) | Bovine rumen microbial communities from Lethbridge, Alberta, Canada - RJG_01 | ecosystem: Host-associated > Mammals > Digestive system > Stomach > Rumen | place: Canada: Alberta | collected...
CACAACTTGGAATACGACTACTGGGTGGACCCGGACGGCGCGGTGATGGGCGTATCCAATACCGGCGGCGGCATCACGATGGCGATCATGGCGCCCGGCGCGGGGGATAAGCTGGCGAAGATCAAGAAGCTGGTGAGATAGGGAGAACCAGGGAAAAGGGAAAAGGAATGGCCCGGGCACGACGGGGCGTCGTCCTGATTGTGTGCGCGGCAGCCGCTATTCCTTTTCCCTTTTTTTCTTTTCCCTTTTCCCTCGCCCCTCCCAATTACGACCGAATCGCGACCAAATCTTGGCTGTGTGCTTGAATTGTTAACAGGGAATCAGTATTATATAATCTGTAAAATTGTGTCACGGAGGGGTTTGCGTTTTGAAGTACGATCAGAGCCGCATCCGCAATTTCTGCATCATCGCCCACATCGACCACGGCAAGTCCACACTGGCGGACCGCATACTGGAAAAGACGGGCGTCATGCAGCTGCGGGACATGACCGACCAGGTGCTGGATTCCATGGAGCTGGAGCGGGAGCGCGGCATCACCATCAAATCGAAGGCCGTGCGCATGCCCTATACCGCGAAGGACGGCAGGGAGTACGTGCTGAACCTGATCGACACCCCCGGCCACGTGGACTTTACCTATGAGGTCTCCCGGGCGCTGGCGGCCTGCGAGGGCGCGATTCTGGTGGTGGACGCCAGCCAGGGCATCGAGGCCCAGACGCTGGCCAACGTGTACATGGCGCTGGAGCACGATCTGGAGATCCTCCCCGTGATCAACAAGATCGACCTGCCCTCGGCCCAGCCCGAGGTGGTCAAGGGCGAGATCGAGGACGAGATCGGCATCGACTGCGAGGGCGCGCCGCTGGTGTCGGCCAAGCAGGGCATCGGCATCGAGGACGTGCTGGAGGACGTGGTCATGAAGGTGCCCGCGCCCGAGGACGATGTGGACGCCCCCCTGCAGGCGCTGATCTTTGATTCCTACTATGATAACTACCGCGGCGCCATCTCCTCCGTGCGGCTCAAGGCCGGGCGGGTGAAGGTGGGGGACCGCATCCGCATGATGGCGGGCAACCGCGAGTTCGACGTCACCGAGGTGGGCACCTATCTCCCCCTGGGCTACAGCCCCAAGGACGAGCTGTGCGCCGGGGAGGTGGGCTACATCGCCGCCTCCATCAAGGACATCGCCGACATCCACGTGGGCGACACCATCACGCTGGCCGCGAACCCCGCCGCCCAGCCGCTGCCGGGCTACAAGCCGGTGCTGCCGATGGTGTACTGCGGCATCTATCCCGCCGACGGCGCGGACTACGAGAGCCTGCGGGACGCGCTGGAAAAGCTGCGCCTGAACGACGCGGCGCTGTCCTACGAGCCGGAGACCTCCGTGGCCCTGGGCTACGGTTTCCGCTGCGGCTTCCTGGGGCTTTTGCACATGGAGATCATCCAGGAGCGCCTGGAGCGGGAGTTCGACCTGGACCTGGTCACCACCGCGCCCAGCGTGGTCTACAAGGTGGTCAAGACCGACGGCACGGTGCAGATGATCGACAACCCCACCAACCTGCCGCCGGTGCAGGAGATCGACTGGATGGAGGAGCCCTGCGTGGACGCGCAGGTCATCACGCCCCAGGACTACGTGGGTGCGATCATGGAGCTGTGCCAGGACAAGCGCGGCACCTTCAAGGACATGAAGTACATCGAGGGCAACCGCGTGCTGCTGAATTACGATCTGCCGCTGAACGAGGTCATCTACGACTTCTTCGACCAGCTCAAGTCCCGCACCCGCGGCTACGCCTCCTTCGACTATGAGCTAAAGGGCTACGTGCGCAGCGATCTGGTGAAGCTGGACATGCTCTTAAACGGCGAGCAGTGCGACGCGCTGTCCATCATCGTGCACCGGGACCGGGCCTATCCCCGGGGACGCTCCATCGCCGAGAAATTGAAGGAGGCCATCCCGAGGCAGCTGTTCGAGATCCCCATCCAGGCGGCCATCGGCGGCAAGGTCATCGCCCGCGAGACCGTCAAGGCCCTGCGCAAGGACGTGCTGGCCAAGTGCTACGGCGGCGACATCTCCCGAAAGAAGAAGCTGCTGGAGAAGCAGAAGGAGGGCAAGAAGCGCATGCGCCAGGTGGGCAGCGTGGCCGTTCCCTCCGAGGCGTTCATGGCCGTTTTGAAGATGGATTGAGTCGTATGCGCAAACCGCTGTCACTGTATTTTCACGTCCCCTTCTGCGCCCGGAAGTGCGCCTATTGCGATTTCGCGTCCTGGCCCGGACGGGAGGGGGACTGGCGGCGCTACTTTGAGGCGCTGGAAAACGAGCTGAAAGATTGGTCGGAAATAACAGACTTCGGTCGGTTATCCGACCATTATTGCGTTCAGACAGCCTTTATCGGCGGTGGCACGCCCACGCTGGCACCCGCAGAAGCTATACGTACAATAACAGACCAAAGTCGGGTACTGTTCCCTTTTGCGGAGGACGCCGAGATCACCATCGAGGGCAATCCCGGCACGCTGACCCCGGAGAAGCTGGCAATCTACCGAAGCGCCGGGATCAATCGCCTGTCGCTGGGGGCGCAGAGCTTCGACGACGGGCTGTTGAAGTGCCTGGGCCGCATCCACGACGCGCAGCAGATTGGCGAGGCGGTGCGCATGGCCAGGGACGCCGGGTTTGAAAACATCAACCTCGATCTGATGTACGCCCTGCCGGGGCAGACCATGGAGCAGTGGACGGACACGCTGAACGCCGCGACGGCGCTGGACGTGGAGCACATCTCCGCCTACAGCCTGATCGTAGAGGAGGGCACGCCCATGGCGGCGCGGGTGGCCTCGGGCGAGGCCGTGCTGCCCGACGAGGACGCGGTCAACGCCATGCAGCGGGCCGCCATCGACGTCCTGGCCCGCGCGGGCTACGGGCGATATGAGATTTCCAACTACGCCAAACCGGGGTTTGAATGCCGCCACAATCGGGTCTACTGGCGGCGGGGCGACTATCTGGGACTGGGCTGCGCGGCCCATTCGATGCTGCAAAACTGTCGGTTCCACAACCCGGAGGACCTGGATGATTACCTGGCGGGCGGGCAGCGGCTGGACAGACAGCGGCTGGACGCAAGCGACATATTGGAGGAAACCGTGATGCTGGGCACGCGGACGACACAGGGAATAGACTTCGGTCTGTTTTCGGACGCCGACCCCGTCCGGCTGGAACGCCTGATCAAGGCGGACCTGATTGCAATCGAGGACGGCTTTCTGCGGCTGACCCGCGGCGGGCTGGAGCTACAGGACGCGGTGATGCTTGAGCTATTGGAGGTGCTGGGATGTTGAAGCGGTTGACGGTTTGGGCGATAATGCTGGCGCTGGCGCTGTGCCCGTGGACGTATGCCGAGGACGAGGATGCCGGGATCGACATCTCCGGCTGGGCCTACGCCCAGGAGGCCGCGGACGTGCAGCAGGAGTGGGCGGCGCTCTACGGCGTGACGCTGGACACCTTCGACACGGCCGAGAACATCACGAAGAAGTGCAAGTTCAAGGTCTCCGAGGGCAAGCGCGACCGCCTGACCAACGGCAAGGTGGGCTCCCCCTGGACCTACGACCACTCCGAGGCCTGGGTCGGCGTGCAGCTGCCCGAGGACGTGACCCCGGGCGCCATCCGCGTGGAGTGGATGTTCGATCCCGAGGGCTTCGAGCTGGCCCAGTACGACGCGGACATGAACCCCCTGCGCACCTACACCCAGGCCGACGTTTTCCCCAGCATCTACACCGTGTTCCCGCTGGAGGCGGAGACCCGCACCGTCCGGCTGAACATGACGGCCAGGGACCAGGGGATCAGCAACATCGCGGTGTACTCTGCGGGCATGCTCCCCGCCGACGTGCAGACCTGGCTGCCCCCGGTGGAGAAGGCTGACATGATGGTGTTCTCCACCCATCAGGACGACGAGGTCATCTTCCTGGGCGGCACCATACCGTATGCGGACGTGGTGTGCAACCGCCCCACCATCACCGTCTACATGACCAACTGCTCCCGGGACCGCCGGCGCGAGGCGCTGGAATGCCTGTGGGAGATGGGCAGCCGCCACTATCCCGAGTTCATCAACCTGAAGGACGAGAAGGTCTCCAGCATCGAGAAGGGTGTCAAGCTCTGGGGCGGGCAGGAGAACATCCTCAAGGAGATGGTGGCCCGCATCCGCCGCTACAAGCCGGAGGTCATCGTCACCCAGGACCTGGACGGCGAGTACGGCCACAACCAGCACAAGATCATGGCCCGGGCCATGCAGCCCGCCATCGAGGCCGCCGCGGACCCCAATCAGTTCCCGGATTCCTACAATGAATACGGTGCGTGGCAGGTCAAGAAGCTGTATCTGCATCTGTACAAGGAAAACCAGCTGCGCATGGACTGGACGAGCCCCCAGGACGCCTTCAACGGTGAATCGCTGCTGGAGGTGGCCCGGCGCGGCATGGAAAAGCACGCCTCTCAGACCAAGTACTACAAGGTCAAGGACGGCGGCGAATACGACAACGCCCTCTACGGCCTGGCGCTGACCACCGTGGGGGAGGACGTGCAGAAGAACGACTTCTTTGAAAATATCCCCTTGAGCGGCGCGGAGGAATCCGGCGACGCCTGGGAGGACGCTCCGGATGAAGGAACCGGCGACGCCTGGGAAGACGCTCCGGATGAGGCGGCCGGCGACGCCTGGGAATCTGCCCCCGCCGCGGCAGCGGACGACAGCTGGGAGAGCGCGGAGGTTCTCCCCGCGGAGGCGGCGGCGCAGGCTGAATACGCCGTGCCTTCCGACGACGGCGTCAGCGAGGACGTATTCGCCCCCGCCGCCGCGCCGCAGCCCGTGGAGGAGACCGCCCGGGAGACCGGCGGGGGCCATGGCGGGCTGGTCATTGGCCTGGCCGCGGCGGCGCTGGCCGTGGGCGGCGGCGCGTGGTTCGCGCTGAACCGTCAGGCTCAGGTCAAAAAGAAGCGCCGCAAGGGCAGGAAAAAGAAGGGGAGCGCGGCGAAGGCGAAGCGGAAGTCCTCAGCCAAGGCGTCCGCGAAGCCCTCAGCCAAGGCGTCCTCTAAATCCGCACCCAAGGCGTCCGCGAAGCACGCATCCGGGGCAGCTGCGAAGCCCGCGGGTAAACATTCCGCCAAAAATTAGGAAATTGACCCGGCCTGAGGGGGAAAATGTGGCTTCCCGATTGGGCCGGGCTGGCTTGTTTCCCTCTTTCCGCCCCAAATGTCAAACCGATGTCGATTTTACGCCACGGTTTGGTAATGTATGGAGTGTATTATATTATCGATATTATATATAACATGGATGAAGTGTGACCGCGCTCTTCGCGCGCGTTCCCATAGACCATCGGAGGCTGAGCTGTGAGTCAAAAGAAACCTGTTCGCAAGCAAACCGCGCCCAGGGGTCAGGGGGGCATCCGCCTGACGACCCCGGCTGTGTTCGCGCTGGGCTGCGCGGTGACCGTGGCCATGGGCGCGATGTCGGCATTCGCGCCCACGGGCAGCACCGAGGGGACGGACGCCCTGCGCATCAGCGAGGTCATGGCGGCCAACGCCTCGACGGTCATACTGTCCGACGGCGGCATGCCGGACTGGATCGAGGTGGAGAACACCTCCTCGGAGACCGTGGACCTGACGGGCTACGCGCTGCTGACCGAATCCAAGCCCTCCAACGCCTTCGCCTTCCCCGGCGGCAAGCTGGGCCCCGGCGAGCGCGTGGTGGTCTACTGCGACGGCAGCGGCAAATCCATTGTGGACGGCGAGTATCACGCCCCCTTCAAGCTCTCCGCCTCGGGCGAGGTCATCGCCCTTCTGAACAACCGGGGCGACGGCGTGGATCTGGTGGAGACCCCGGCCCTGGCCAAGGACCAGGTCTACTGCCGGGACGCGGCGGGAGAATGGCAGCTCAGCGACGCCGCCACCCCCGGTGCGGTGAACACAGTGGAGCGCCTGGACGCCGAGGGCGAGGAAGGCGGGGCCGTGAAGGTGGTCCCCGGCGCCGTCGAGATCTCGGAGGCCATGACCCGCAACGTCACCTTCTTTCCGGATGAAAATGGGGAGCATCCCGACTATATCGAGGTCCACAACACCACCGGGCAGCCGGTGAACCTGGAGGGCTGGGCGCTGTCCGACCAGCGGTCCAAGCCCCGGCGCTTCGAGTTCCCCAGTGTGACCCTGCCCGCCAACGGCTATCTGGCGGTGCACTGCTCCGGCACCGAGCGCAAGGCCGACCCGAAGCATCTGCACACCGGGTTCAAGCTGAACCGGGACGGCGAGGAGGTCTTTCTGACCGCCCCCAACGGCACCACCGCGTCCCACGTGAAGGTGCCCGCGCTGCTGGCGGACGAGGCGTACAGCCTCACCGAGACCGGCTGGTCCCGCTCCCAGGCTCCGTCGCCCAACCTGCCCAACGACGAAAGCGGCGCGGACGAGGCGGCGAACGCCATCCTTCAGAACAACACCCTGGGCGTCTACATCACCGAGGTACTGGCGTCCACCAATAAATCCGACGACTGGATCGAGATCTACAACGGCTCCAATCAGGCGGTGGACCTGTCCGGCTTTGGCCTGTCTGACAACGCCGCCCGTCCCCGCAAGTGGCAGTTCCCAGGCGGCACGGTGATCCAGCCCGGCCAGTATATGGGCGTGTTCGCCAACGGCACCGGCACGGCCACCGACGGACGCCTGGCGACCGACTTCCGGCTCTCCGGCGAGGGCGGCTACTCGGTGACGCTGTGCGATCAGCAGGGCAACATCTTTGACCGGCTGTTCGTGCCGATGCAGTATCAGAACATCTCCTACGGGCGGACCCAGGATCTGACCGGCGTGCGGTACTTCACCGAGCCCACCCCCGGCTCCGCCAACGTCGGCCAGGGCTACTACGGCCGCGCGCCCCAGCCGGTCTACTCGGTCAGGGGCGGCCTGTACAAGACCGGCGACGTGCTCCAGGTGGAGCTGAGCGTGCCCTCCAACTGCCGCTGCTACTACACCCTGGACTGCACCGACCCCACCCAGTCCAGCACCCCCTACACCGGCCCCATCACCGTCACGGGCACGACCATACTGCGCACCCGGGTGTACGGCGAGGGTTATATGGAGTCCGTCATGGACTCCCAGAGCTACCTCTACGATGTCAACAACGGCGACGGCACGCTGTTCGTGATGTCGCTGGTGTCCGACCCCTACAACCTGACCTCCGACGAGGCGGGAATCATGGTCAAGGGTCCCAACGCCCTGCCGGAGTACCCCTATGGCTCCATGAACAAGGGCGCGAACTTCTGGATGGACTGGGAGCGCGAGGCCCACATCGAGGTGTGGAATCCCGACGGCTCCACCATGATCTCCCAGGAGTGCGGCACCAAGCTGCACGGCCAGTACAGCCGCGCCGAAAAGCAGAAGGCATTCAAGATCATCGCCCGCAGCCAGTACGGCTCAAACCGCTTCCAGGCGTCGATATTCTCCCATCGGCCCTACACCGAGTATCAGTCCTTCCTGCTGCGCTCCTCCTCCGAGGACGGCAACAAGACGCGCTTCCGCGACGCGCTCCTTCAGCGTTTGGCCGAGGGCAGCCGCGTGATGTATCAGGAGACGGAGATCGGCGTGCTGTACATCGACGGCAAATACTGGGGCCACTACAACCTGCGCGAGCGCATCAACACCGCCTCCATCTGTCAGTTCGAGGGCTGGGAGGGCGATGAGGATTCTCTCGACCTCATCAAGGCCAATTCCAACGTCATGCAGGGCTCCAACGAGACGATGGAGCAGCTGCTGACCTGGATCAAGGCCCACAAGGATGAGATGAACACCGACGAGGCCTACAATGTGCTGGATTCGGCCATCGACATCGAAAACTACATCCAGTACATGGCCTATGAGATGTACACCGGCAACACCGACACGCTGAACGTGAAGCGCTACCGCAATCCCAAGAAGGACGGCAAGTGGCACTGGGTGCTGTTTGACCTCGACTGGGGCTTCCACGAGGACACCAACTCGGTGCGGCGGTGGCTGGAGCCCGGCGGCATGGGCAATATGAAGCGCACGGACAACACGCTGTTCATCGCCTGCATGAAGAACGCCCGGTTCCGCGACCGGTTCCTGACCTTCCTGGGCGAGCAGATGGCCACCACCTTCTCCACCGAACACATACTCGGCATGGTAAAGGAGTTCACCGACGCGCTGGAGCCGATCATGGCCGACCAGCTCGAACGCTGGGGACCCACCCGCGAGGAGCACGACAGCGAGGTGCGGCGGTTCACCCGATACGCCGAGTCCCGCCCGCTGCGCATGTTCCAGTTCCTCAAGGGCGCGGAGAACCTGAAGCTGACCCGCGAGGAGATGGAGCGCTATTTCGGCGCGGCGATGCAGGTGCATGGCGTGACCTACGACGACATCAAGGCGGCGTAAGGGCCATGGAACGATAAACATAAAAGAAGGTTGGCTATGCAGCAGAAGAGAAACGGACTGCCCGCCCGGCATGAGCTGAAGTACTTCATCAACCCGGCGGAGGTGGAGGTCCTGAGAAGCCGACTCAGGCCGGTTTTGAACCTGGACAGCCACTGCGTGGGCGGCAGACCCTATGTGATACGGTCCCTCTACTTCGACGACATCGAGGACTCCGCCTTCGTCGACAAGCAGGCGGGCGTGATGTTCCGCGACAAGTACCGCATCCGCATCTACCGATACTCCGACAAGGAGATCTTCATGGAGCGCAAGCGGAAGCTGGGGGATCTGATCCAGAAGTCCTCGGTGCAGATCACCCGCAGGCTGTGCGATCAGATCTGCTCGGGGGACCCCACGGGACTCCAGCGCTCGTCCAACCCGCTGTTGCAGGATGTCTACGTGCAGATGCGCACGCGGCTCCTGCGGCCCAGGGTGATCGTGGATTACCAGCGGGAGGCGTACCTGCATCCCGCGGAGGACACCCGCATCACCTTCGATCTGAACCTCCACAGCGGTCTCTACAGCACCGATCTGTTCAATCCGGACCTGCCCACGGTGTGCCCCCACGACCGCAATGTGGAGATACTGGAGGTCAAGTTCAACAACTACCTCCCGGACTACGTTGCGGGGCTGCTCCACGGCATCGAGGCCGAGCGGAGCGCCGTCTCCAAGTACATCCTGTGCCGGCGGTTCGAGCCGCTGCGCTGGTAACAGACCATCGCCGACCGGAGTCGGCATAAACAATACAGCAACCCAAAAGCATAAATTAGGAGGAATCCCCATGAACAGTGTCGTCGCCAATTTGTTCAGCTCACAGACCATCTCGCCCGCGTCCTTCCCGGTCATACTGCTCTCCATGGTGCTGGCGCTCCTGGCGGGGGTGTTCATCGCCTGGATCTATAGAAGGAACTACCGCGGCGTGATGTATTCCAACAACTTCGCGCTGACGCTCATCATGATGACGCTGATCACCTGCCCCGTGGTCATGTGTATCCGCGAATCCATCCAGCTGTCCATGGGCATGGTGGGCGCGCTGTCCATCGTGCGCTTCCGCACCGCCGTGAAGGACCCGCTGGACACCGCCTATATGTTCTGGGCGCTGACCATGGGCATCCTGCTGGGCGCGGGCCAGTTCTTCCTGACCGCCTGCGCGGTGGTGGGCATCGGCCTGCTGCTGACGCTGATCGTGCACATCCAGTCCAAGGGCACCAATTCCTTCCTGCTGGTCGTGCGCATGGGCGAGGAAGCCGAGCGGGCCACCAACCAGCTGGTCAACGGCCTGAAGCTCCAGCAGCTCAAGTCCAAGACCGTCACCGCCGCGGGCGTCGAGGCCACCTACGAGGTGCGCGTGGACAAGCCCGACGCGCTGCTGAACAAGCTGCGCAACATCCCCGGCGTCCACGACGCCACGCTGGTCTCCTATCAGGGCGAGGCCGTCTGATATTATAGTAAGAACACACACTCCATGATATAGGGGGTCTCCAGTTTGAGCGAATACAACAGGGACGGTCAGTCCCGGGGCCAGGGCGGTCAAAGGCAGCCCTCCCGGTTCGGCACGGCGCAGCCCCGTTCCACTCCCCAGGGCCGGCCGCAGGGGAATCCGCCTCCGCGGCGCGCGCCGCAGGGGAGGGCCCCGACCCGGCAGGGGAACTTTTCCAGGCCGGGGGCCGTCCAAAGACCAACCCCCCAGCGCACCGCGCCGCCCGGGCAGGCCAGACCGAGGTCTGATTCCGGCGAAAGGCTGGTGCCGAAGGGCTTCTGGCCGCTGGCGGCGGTGTGCGCGGGCATACTGGCGGCGGGCCTGCTGTTGCAGGGCTTCATGCCGGACGGCTTCCCGCTGAGCACGGCGCAGGAGGCCTCGCCCCGGAAGGTGCAGATGGTGACCGAGATCCACAGTCACGGCCCGCTGCGCATCAACGAGATCATGACCTCCAACGGCGGCGCGCTGGGCGACGAGAGCGGCGCGACCCCCGACTGGGTGGAGATCGCCAACGTGGGCCAGAGCGCGGTGAACCTCAAGGGCTACGTGCTGGCGCGCAACTCCAAGGCCGGCAACGTGTTCGTGTTCCCGGACATGCGGCTGGAGCCCGAGGGCTGCGTGATCGTCTACGCCGACAGCCAGTCCCGGCAGGAGGCGGGCGGCGAATTGCACGCGCCGTTCCGGCTGTCCTCCACGGGGGACGTGCTGATGCTGTTCAACCCGTCGGACGTGGCGGTGGACACCGTCAACATCCCGGCGCTGGCGCAGAACGCGGTCTATGCCCGCACCGGCGCGGAGACCTGGGAGGTGACGAGCATGCCCACCCCCGGCGAGTTGAACACCGAGGAGAACTACCGGGCGCTGACCACCGTCACCGGCGACAGCCCGGTGCGGCTCCAGGAGATCATGTCCTCCAGCGCCAGCTACGCCCCGGATGAAAACGGCGTGTGCCACGACTACATCATTCTGCGAAACGCCACCGGCGACGCGGTGGATCTCGGCGGCTGGTATCTGTCGGACACGCCCACGCTGCCGCGGCTGTGGCGCTTCCCCCAGGGCACGGTGATTCCCGGCGGCGGCACGTTGACGGTGCACTGCTCGGGGCTGAACCGCACCGAAAATACAAGCCACCTGCACACCAACTTCAAGCTCTCCAGCGAGGGCGAGCAGGTGACCCTGTCCGACGCCTCGGGCCGCCCGAGGGATCAGGTGACCTTCGATCTGCTCAAGACCGACACCGCCATCGTGCGGGCATCGGACGGCAGCTGGTCGGTGGGGACCCCCACGGCGGAAAAGGGGCAGACGCAGACATTGCAATAAAAACAATAAAGGTGACTATTCAGTCGCCCAGGGATGACTCCCTCAGTCAGCCTGCGGCTGACAGCTCCCTCGGAGAGGGAGCCTGGACGGGAGCCTGAACGGAAGTCCAAAAGCCTCCCTCTTTGAGGGAGGTGGCCCGCGAAGCGGGTCGGAAGGAGTCCCCGACTGAACAGTTACCAATAAAGGCATACAAACAGAGTTCCTAAGACAGCTACAGAACCGAACGTCACAAATTGGAGGGAACAACCATGAAGGGCAATCGTCGCAAGCACAGCCAGTTCGGGAGAGCATGGCTCTCACTGCTGGTGATCGTCGCCATGCTGACCCCGATGTTCTCGGCCATCTCCCTGGCGGAGGAGGACGAGATCATGTCGGACGCGGTGGCCGCGAGTTACGAGGCGGAGGAGACGGAGGACGAGTCCGAGGCCAACGCCGAACCCGACGCCGAGGATACTTCGGACGACTGGGAGGAGCCTTCCGGGGAATATGAGTCCCAGGAGGAGGAAGCCCCCGAGGCCGCATCCGCGGAGGAATCCCAGGAGGAGCCCGAGGGCGAATCCGGCGAGACGGAGAGCTCCGAGCCCGAAGCTGAGCCCTGGCAGGAGGAGACCCCCGAGGAGCAGGGCGACGTGGAGCTGATTCCCGAGGAGGAGCAGCAGAAGAGCGCCGAATCCGACGAGGAGGAAGCCCAGCAGCCCGAGCCGAACGCGGACGCGGCGGTGATCGTGGCCGTGGCGACCCCCGAGGACGCCGTGCGCGAGGTGGCGGCGAAGCCCTCCAGGGGCGATTTCGCGGCCAGCCTGCCCGAAACGCTGTCCGCCACGCTGTCCGACGGGACACAGACTTTGGTCGGTGTTTCCTGGAGCTGTGACGACTATAAAGCAGACTATGGTCTGTTTACCTTCCGTGCGACCCTGTCCGACGCCGATTACCGGCTGGGCGAGGGCGTGAAGCTGCCCAACGTGAAGCTGTACGTGCAATATATATCGGAAGCGCAGTCTTCGCCCATCGTCTACGCCGACACCGAAAAGCCCGCGCGGCACGCCGAGGACGTGGCCGGGGAGCTGGGCTGGCCGGACCGCGTGCGGGTGACCGTGCAGGGCGTGGACGCCGTGGAGCAGTATGTGAACGTCCGTTGGACCTGCCCGGATTATGACCGGCGGGACGCGGGCGTGTTCGAGTTTGCCGCGGAGCTGGACGGCGTGGATTACATACTGGGCAAGGGCGTGAAGCTGCCCACCGCCAAGCTGATCGTGGCGCATGACGACCAGTTTGATCTGAAGGTCAACGAGGATCTGACGCTGACCATCACCGGCTGGAACGCCACCCACGGCGACCTGGTGGTGCCCAAGACCCTGTGCGACCTGCCCGTGACCGCCATCGGGGACCGGGCCTTCGCGGGGCACGATCACATGAACTCCGCGACGCTCAACGACGGCCTTCAGTCCGTCGGCCACAAGATCTTCAAGGATTGCGAATACCTCATGTTCGTGGAGCTTCCCGATTCCCTCCTGGAAGCCGAGGACGACGCCTTTGACGGCGCCTCCGACGACATGGCGCTGATCCTGAACGTCAAGGGTGACACCACCCTGGAGAAGCCCGACACCTTCAAGGGCGAGGGCCAACGCATCCGCCTGCCCCGGGCCGTGGACTCCATCGTGGTGGAGAAGGACGGCTGGCTGACCGTGGATTGCGATTACACGCTGGAGGCCGAGAGCCTGCTGGGTCTGTCCGTCATGCGCGAAGGCACGCTGGAGCTGCTCGACGGCAACACCCTCACCAACAAATCCTTCATCAATGTGGAGGGCGATTTCTACAACAGCGGCGCGGTCTACGGCTGCTACAGCGAAAGCACCCTCTCCGGCCACATCCCCGGCTACATCACCGAGCACACCGGCGACGAGGTGTGCAAGGTCTGCGGCGAGGAGATCCCCCGGGAGGCCGAGGAGACCGCCCAGGAGAGCATCGAGGAAAACGCTGAGGAAACCACCGAAGAAAACACCGAGGAAAATACCGAGGAAATCGTAGAGGAAACCGCGGATGAAGCCACCGAGCCGGCAAACGACGGCGCGGTGACCGTGACGTACCTCAACGAGGACGGCGAGCCTGTGGAGAGCGAGACCGAGGAGGCCATGCTGGCCGACGCGGACAAGCCCTCTAAGAACCTTACCATCAACTACTCGAGGACCCGTCTGTCCAAGACCTTTGACGGCACGGACAAGGCCAGCGTAGTGCTGTTGGAGTTCACAATTGACGAATCCACCCTCATGCCCGAGGACGTGGGCAAGGTGGTCATTCACAGCGTCAGCGCGAAGTACGATAGCTATGCGGCGGGCAGCCGAAAGGTGACCATCAGCTTTGAGCTGGACCAGCCCGAAGCGAGCTGCAACTACATCGCGGAGGACATGGTCATCGACGGCACTATCAATCCCGCATCTTATTCCAGCGTGGATTTCCACATTGCCGATCAGGATTACACCGGCTACGCCATTACCCCCAAGCTCCACATCAAGTATAAGGATTATACTCTGGTGGAGGGCTATGACTACGACATCAACAAGCTGACCAACAACATCCGCATTGGCAACAAGACCGCGGAGATGATTGTGGACTTCAAGGGCAATTTCACGACGGGCCAGCGCACCGAGAAATTCAGCATCATCAACAAGACCGACCCCCGCAAGCTGGAGATCAAGTACGTGGGTGAGACCCCACCCAGCAAGATCTATGACGGCAATAAGGACTGCGATTTGCTGCCCGCCGCCTTTGAGATCACGCCCTACACCATTGCGGACGACGACCAGGGCAAGGTCAAGATCGCCAAGGTGAACGCGACCTATGACAGCGAGAAGGTCGGCACCAAACGCGTCGTGACCTGCGAGTTCATGATGGACACTTCGGAGGCGAATCCCGATCATAACTACACCGTGGACGCCGTGACCATCTCAAAGTCCTCCATCACCGCGGTGGACATCTCCGACTTCAATATCGGTCCCTTTGAGGATCAGGAGTACAGCGGCGAGGCCATCAAGCCTCTGGGCGACCTGAATTACGACGGCATGCCCATGACCGAGGGCACCGACTACACCGTCGAATACACTGATAACATCTATGTCGGAGAGGCCACCATCACCATCACCGGCAAGGGCTCCTACACCGGCACGAAGGTGGTCCACTTCAACATATTGCCCTGCGACATCGGCAAATTCGGCAAGATCGATCCCATTCCGGATCAGCAATACACCGGGTCGGCCATCACGCCGAAGATAACCGTCAAGGATAACCAGAAGGTCCTGACCGAGGGCACGCACTACACCGTGGCCTATTCCAACAATGTCAACGCGGGTGAAGCCACCGTGACCGTCAGCGGCATAAAGGATTACAAGGGGACCAATACGGCCACCTTCAAGATCGTCGATCCCAATGACAACCGTACCGACATCTCCACCGCCACCATCGACGCCATCCCCGACCAGAATTACACCGGGTCGGCAATTACGCCCAATGTGGTGGTAAAGGTGGGCGAGAATACGCTGACCAAGGACACCGACTACACGGTTGCCTATGCAAACAATACCAAGGTCGGCACTGCAACGGTGACCGTCAACGGCATCGGCAGCTACATGGGCACAAAGACCGCTACCTTCAACATCGTCAATAGTATTGATGGCGATGGTAAAATCAAAGAAGGCGTATGGGAAGGGTATAGGAACGACGAAGACAATACTGTGACCATAGTAAATTGGAAGTATAATGGTTCAGAGGTTACCGTGCCTGAGACTCTCGGCGGTTTGCCCGTGCGCGCCATCGCGGAGTACACCTTCGACAGCCCGACGCTCAAGAAGGTCACCCTGCCCGACGGCCTGACCACACTGGGCAACGACGTGTTCGCCGGGTGCACCGCTCTGGAGGAGATCAGCCTGCCCGACAGCCTGGTCAACGTGGACGACGGCTCCTTTGACGAGGTGCCCGCCGCCGCCGAGATGACCCTGCGGGTCAGCGGCACGACCACCCTCAACGCCGAAAACGCCTACACCCACGGCGGCACGAAGGTCACCCTGCCCAACCGCATCGCCAACATCGAGGTGGGCGGCAGCGGCGCGCTGACCATCGACTGCGACTACACCGTGGAGAACGACGGCGAGAATCCCAACCACCTGACTATCGCCACCGGCGGCACCGCCACCCTGAACAGCGGCAAGGAGCTGATCAACAAGGGCGAGCTGACCGTCAACGGCACCTTCAACAACAACGGCGCGGTGTACAGCTGCTATTCCAAGTCCACCGTGACCGGCACCGTTCCCGGCACCTACAAGGTCAAGGGCGACCACACCGACGCAAACAGCGACAATATCTGCGACAAGTGCGGCGAGGACTGCTCCGGCCGCGAGCAGGTGGCGCTCACCGTCACCCTCAAGGACAGCGCCAGGAGCAAGCTGACCAAGGTCTATGACGGCAATGTGCAGACCACGCTGGGCGTGGACGACTTCACCGTCTCCGGCGCGCGCAGCGGCGATACCGTCACCCTCAGCCGCGTGAACGCCACCTTCGACAATAAAGATGCCAGCAACAGCCGCAAGGTCAACGTGATCTTTGTGCTGGACCAGGCGACCACCAACACCTACCTCTATACCGCGGAGAAGCAGTCCCTGGACGGCGTCATCACCCGCAAGGACATCTCCACCGCCGAGGACATCGAGGTCACCTATACCGGCGGCAAGGCCACGGTGAAGGACGGCTATACGACGATGGTCGAAAACACCGACTACACCGCCAAGGTGAGCACCACCTCCACCGGGACCACCGTGACCGTCACCGGCGCGGGCAACTACACCGGCACCCTGACCAAGACCTTTGGCTCCGGCGACCACAAGCTGACCGTGACATGCAACAAGAAGCCCACCAAGGTCTACGACGGCACCACGGCCATCACGCTGAGCGCCTCCGACTTCACGCTCAGCGGCGTGGACCCCGCCGACACCAGCAAGGTGGCCATCCAAAGCGTCACCGGCACCTATGACAACGCCAACGTGGGCACCAACCACACCGTGACCGCGAAGATCACGCTGAGCCAGAACGGCGCGACCTACACCTACACCGTGGACGACCTGCCCATCACCGGCTGCGCCATCACCCAGCTGCCCATCACCGACTCCATCGTCACCGTGGAAAAGATCGCGGATCAGGCCTACGACGGCAACAAGAAGGAGCCCGCCGTGACCGTGAAGGTCAACGGCACCACCGTGAGCAGCGACAACTACACGCTGACCTACTCCAACAACATCAACGTGGGCACCGCCAAGGTCACCATCACCGGCAAGGGCAACCTGTCGGGCAGCCGCGATGTGGAGTTCAACATCACCGGCTCCGGCAAGACCAACAAGGCCGTGACCATCACCCTCATCAGCGGCCACGAACCCAAGAAGACCTACGACGGCACCGCCAACTGCGGCGTGTATGACTCCAACAAGGTCTACAGCCCGCTGCTCAAGACCTCTGACTTCAACATCAGCGGCGTGGAGTCCGGCGACACCGTCCAGATCTCCGAGGACTACCTCAAGACGCTGAAGTTCGACAAGAAGGACGCGGGCGACCGCACCGTGGCGGTGAACTTCACCGGCCACATCGCCTTCACCTCCAGCAAGTACAACTACACCGTGGCCAGCGGGTCCGTCACGTCCATCAAGGGCACCATCACCCCCAAGACGCTGACCATCACCCCCACCGCGGGGCAGAGCAAGGTCTACGGCGCGGCTGATCCCTCCTACTACAAGGGCAGCGTGGCCGGCCTGCTCTCCGGCGACACCGTCACCGGCAAGATCGGCCGTGAGAGCGGCGAGGACGTCAAGACCTACAAGTACACCGCGGGCACCCTGTCCGCCGGCGACAACTACACCGTCACCGTCAAGGACGAGACCTTCGCCATCACCGCCAAGCCCATCAACGCCACCGACATCACCGTGGCCGCCATCAGCAACCAGAATTACACCGGCTCGGCGATCACGCCCAGCGTGACCATCAAGTACGGCACCCGGACGCTGACCAGCGGAACCGACTACACGCTGAGCTACTCCAACAACACCAACGCGGGCACCGCCACCGTGACCATCACCGGCAAGGGCAATTACAGCGGCACCCGCACCACCAGCTTCCGCATCATCCGGACCAGCTCCAACAGCTCGGGCGGCAGCTCCGGCGGCTCCAGCAGCTCCAGCGGAAGCACCAGCACCACCACCTACAGCAGCACCACCAGCTCCACCACCGGCACCGTCAGCACCACCGCCTCTGACAGCGGCGAGGAGATCGAGGTCGCCGACATCATCGAGCAGACCTACGACGGCACCGAGAAGAAGCCCGCCCTGAACGTCACCAGCGGCGGCACGCCCCTGGTGGAGGATATGGATTACACCGTCACCTGGGCCAACAACGTGGACGCCGGCACCGCCAACGTCACCGTCACCGGCGCGGGCCCCTATACCGGCGCGCGCACCGTGGTCAACTTCGAGATCGTGCCCAAGTCCATCGAGGCGCTGGACGTGCTCGTGGAGGACATCGGCACCTACAAGTATGTGGGCAAGGCCATCCAGCCGCCGCTGACCATCACCTTCAACGAGATGAAGCTGCACCTGGGCAAGGACTATACCACCGAGTATTCCAACAACGTCGAAAAGGGTACCGCCACCGTCACCATCACCGGCATCGGCAACTATCAGGGCGAGATCACGAAGGAATTCGAGATCGCCGACGAGGGCCTGCTGATCGATGAGGAGATCGAGGCCGCCGAAGCCGCCGAGGCCGAGGAGTATCCCGAGATGCGCGGCGAGCTGATCCTCCAGCTGGACGACGAGGAGACCGGCGAGATCCGCGAGGTGCCCGTGGGCTACATACTCTTTGGCGAGGACAACCGCCCGCGCCCCTTCGAGTACGAGACCGAGGAGATC
>Ga0256404_1006993_pt1 | contig 18167 bp, 19 predicted proteins | sample RumenRJG_01DNA_FD_185990 | JGI IMG/M metagenome (GOLD analysis project Ga0256404, IMG submission 185990) | Bovine rumen microbial communities from Lethbridge, Alberta, Canada - RJG_01 | ecosystem: Host-associated > Mammals > Digestive system > Stomach > Rumen | place: Canada: Alberta | collected...
TAATCAAATTAATAAAGATACATTAGCTTGGAAAAAGGGAATGGAAGATTGGAAAAAAATATCAGATATTGAAAATTTAAAAACAATTTTTGATGATGATATGCCACCAATTCCAAAACAAGACTAGTAAATTAAGGTATAGAAATATACCTTTTTTCGTGTATTAAAGGTATGCTAAATATTATAATATTGGGTTAAACAAAAATGCTCGGAATATTAAGATATTTAGATTTAATCAAAATTTAACCAAGTTTTCTTGGTTTTTTGTTAAAAAAGTTTGTAGAAGATTAATTACAATAATATGATATAATAGATTTAACAAATAAATGGGGTGTTGAATAAATGGAATCGTTTTTAAAGTTTTTTAAAAGAACAGTTCTTATTATTATTCTTATTTTTGTTGTTATCGGAATCTATTTAGGCACAAAAAATTATAATAAAACTTGGACAATAGAAGATGGCCATTTTAAATCTATATATGATGACTATGATGATTGCAAAATGAATAATTATGGTACTGGAACCACAGATATTTGTGATGATAAAAATCAAGTAAAATATATAGGTGGTGATAGTAATGAATGATGATTTCTATAATTTCTTAGTTGCTACAGATCAATTAGATGAATTCTTAGGACTTAAAGATGAAGCATTAGATAAAGAAATAAAAGAAACTGAAGATTATATTTCTAAATTAGAAGAATTTGGAATTCATTCAGATTTTCAAGAACAAGATTTAAAATATAATAAGCAGAGATTAGAAGAATTAAAGAAAAGGAAAAATGAGAACCAATAGGTTCTTTTTTTGTGAGGTGATATATTGAAAATTAGTAAAACTAAAGAAGAATTAGTTAATATGTATATTGATTCTTTAAAAGAAGGAAAAATTCCCTGGAGAGAAAGATGGGTAAGTTCTTTAAATGTTAATGGTATTAGTGATAAAGAATATAAAGGTATAAATCAATTGCTTTTATCATATGTAACATATAAAGAACAATATAACGATAATAGATGGTTTACTTATTATCAAATTAAACAAAAAGGTTATAAATTAAAAGATGCTAAGGGTAAAGGTATTCCAGTAGAATTTTATTCTGTATATGATATTAAGAATAAGAAAAAAGTAGATTTTGCAGATTATGAAAGACTTGTTAATGAAAGACCAGAAACAAAAGTTAATTATAGATTAATTTGTAATACTTCTTATGTATTTAATGCAAGTTTAATTGAAGGTGTACCAGAACAGGATAAATATCCTTATGATAAAAGTATTCCTGCAAATAACTTTATTAAAAAAATAATTAGTAAGTTAGGTGTTAAATATAGTGAAAGAGGTAATGAAGCTTTTTATTCACCTACAACAGATGAAATAGTTTTACCTGAATCTAAAAAGTTCTATGATGAATATTCCTATTATGCTACACAATTACATGAAATATCTCATAGTACTGGATCTAAAGATAGATTAAATAGAAACATTGATTTCAAAGACAAGAAATCATATGCAAGAGAAGAATTAGTTGCTGAAATTAGTTCTTCTTTTTTAATGGCTAAATTAGGTATTGTTCCAGAATCAGAAGATTATAACAATCATAAATCTTATATTCAAAGTTGGATATCAATCTTGGAGGACAAACCTAACGAATTATTTAAAGCAGTTAACGAATCTAATAAAGTATATGACTACATAAATGATTTAGTAAAAGTTAAAGACAAGGAGATTGAAAGATAATATGGGAAGAATAGAAGAAATTTATAATAAAGCGAAGTTTATTCTAGATAATAATATAATCTATAAAGATTGTGAAGTTAAATATATTTTGGAGCATCCTAAAACTAAAGAATTATATTTGCTTGCTAGTGATGATAATGATATTGCACTTGAATTTAGATTAAATGGAGATAAGTTTAATTATTATAATGTTCCAGAGTGGGATTATAATTTTGACTATTATTTATATAATTATTTTGAAGATGGTTTTGATATAGCTTATATGACATATGATACTCATTATGGATTATGGAATTCTATAAAAGAACTCTATCCTGAAGATATAGAGTTTAAAGATGGAGTTAATTATTATATTAAATATTGCAAAGGACATTTGATTAATAAGAAAACTATTGATGAAAATACTAAATTAGATACACCAGACATTATGACTATGTTTAGAGAAAAGAAAAAAGATGAGCAAGAAAGATAAACAATATAATAAATTCGAATATTGTATGAAATATTCAAGTACTTGCAGGAATTGTCCTTTAAACAGAAGATGCAATAATGAGATTGAAAGAGCAGAAAAATATAGAAAAAAGAGAGAAAAGAAACAATTATTATATAAGCTAAAAACAAATAATTATTAAAATGGGAGGATTTATGGAAGTAAAAATAAATAAAGAGATTAGAAATTATACTGAAAATATATATTTTGGTCTTAATTTAAGACAATTTATATTTAGTTTATTAGGTGTAATAGTAGGTACATTATTATTCTTTTTATTAAAAAATAAGATTAATACTGAAATACTATCTTGGATCTGTATTTTATGTGTTGTACCATTCGGACTTTTAGGATTTGTAAAATACAATGGGATGTATATGGAAAATTTGTTCATAGCATTTATAAAGTCAGAAATACTTACACCAAGACATTTATATAATGAATCATACAATTTATATGAAGATATGATGAGAGGAGATAGTAAATAATCATGAGAATAAAAAAGAATAATACAAGGGAAGAATTTAAAATACCAAAGAGTGTAAAAGATACCATTCCAGTAAATAGAATTTATAAGGATGGTATTTTTTTATTATCAAAAGATAAATATAGTAAAACTTTTAAATTTACTGATATTAATTATGCAGTAGCAGGAAAACAAGATAAAGAAGCTATGTTTTTAAATTATAGTGAAATTCTTAATTCATTTGATACTGGAGCAAATACTAAAATAACTGTATTAAATAGAAAACTTAATAAAATAGATTTTGAAAAAAATGTATTGATTCCTGATAATAATGATGAATTAGATCCATTTAGAAAAGAATATAACATTAATTTAATAACACAGACTACAAACAGTAATTCTATGATACAAGAAAAGTATTTAACTGTTACTGTCTCAAAAAAGTCACTAGATGAAGCTAGGACATATTTTGATAGACTAAGTAATGAATTTAATTCTCATTTTAGAGAGTTAGGAAGTCATTGTATTGAATTAGATACAATTGAAAGATTAAGATTAATACACGATTTTTATAGAGTAGGAGAAGAATCAATCTTTTCATTTGATATGTTAGATAATATGAAAAAAGGTCATTCATTTAAAGATTATATTACTCCAGATGGATTATCTTTTTATAAAGATTATTTTGAATATGGAAATAAATATGGAAGAGTTTTATTTTTAAAAGATTATGCTAATTATATTAGAGATGATATGGTTGCAGAACTTACTGATTTAAATAAGAATATGTCTTTATCAATTGATGTTGTGCCTGTTCCTATGGATGAAGCAATTAGAAAAGTTGAAAACATACGATTAGGAGTTGAAACTAATATTGCTAACTTTCAAAGAAAACAAAATGCTAATAATAACTTTAGTGCTGTAATACCTTATGATTTAGAACAACAAAGAGAAGAGTCAAAAGAGTTTTTAGATGATTTAACTACTCGTGATCAAAGAATGTTTATATGTGTAATTACTTTAGTACATACTGCAAATTCATTAGAAGAATTAAATAAAGATACAGAGAGTTTACAAACAACTGCAAGAAAGCATTTATGTCAGTTATCTATTCTTAATTATCAACAATTAGAAGGATTAAATACAGCTTTAACTTTTGGAGTTAATAATATAAAAGCAACTAGAACATTAACTACTGAATCATTAGGAGTATTTATTCCATTTAGAGTACAAGAAATAAACCATGAGAATGGTATTTATTATGGTCAAAATGTTATTAGTAAAAATATGATAATTGCAGATAGAAGACAATTATTAAATGGAAATAGTTTTATCTTAGGTGTATCTGGATCTGGTAAAAGTTTTACTGCAAAGAATGAAATAGTTTCTATTGCATTAAGAGATCCAAATGCAGATATTTTAATTATTGATCCTGAAAGAGAATATCCTAAATTAGTTGAATCTCTTGGAGGACAAAATATAGTTATTTCTGCTACTTCTAATAATCATATTAATGCTATGGATATTAATAGTGAATATGGTGATGGAGCTAATCCAGTTATATTAAAATCAGAATTTATTTTATCTTTATGCGAACACTTAATGGGTGGTCAAAGTTTAGGAGCAAAAGAAAAATCTATTATTGATAGATGTACTGCTAAAGTATATAGAGTCTATCAACAAGGAAACTATCAAGGAGTTCCTCCAACATTACAAGACTTTAGAGAAGAATTATTAAAGCAGCCAGAAGAAGAAGCAAAACAAATAGCTCTTGCCATAGAGTTGTTTACTAATGGTTCTTTAAATACATTTGCTAAAAATACAAATGTAGATATCAATAGAAGAATAGTTAATTACGATATTTTGGATTTAGGTAAACAATTGATGCCTATAGGAATGTTAGTTGTCCTAGATTCCATTTTAAATAGAATAACAGCAAATAGAGCAAAGGGAAGAAATACATATATTTTCATTGATGAAATATATTTATTGTTCCAATATGAATATTCAGCTAACTTTCTATTTACTCTATGGAAACGAGTAAGAAAATATGGTGCATATGCTACTGGTATAACTCAAAATGTTGATGATTTATTACAATCACATACAGCAAGAACAATGCTTGCTAATAGTGAATTTATTGTTATGTTAAATCAAGCTGCAACTGATAGAGTTGAACTAGCTAAATTATTAAATATATCCGAACCACAAATGAGTTATATAACCAATGTTGGTGTAGGACAAGGATTATTAAAAGTAGGTAGTAATTTAGTTCCATTCATAAATAGATTTCCTAAGAATACTACTTTATATAAATTAATGACAACAAAAGTAGGCGAGGATAAATAATGTGAAAGATATAAAAGTTAAGACTATTAAAGATAAATCTGTTAAGACATTTGATAAAACAATTGCTTGGACTGAAAGAATAAAAGATCCGATGGTACATTTAAATAAATCAGTAAATACAATTTCTGATAAAGAATCTAATGTATCAGATTATGGAGCTGAAAAGATTAGATATATGAATAATAGGTTAAAAGATGAATCTATCTATGCTTCTAAAAAAGCAGTTGTTAAAGGAAAGAATAAAGCAATAGAACAAATAAAGAAAAAATCTAATGCTAAAAACATTAAAAAGAATACTAAAAAGATAAAGAAGGTGAAACAAAGAGTTCAAAAAATACCTAAAGATGTAAAAAAAGCAAAAGTAGCTATGGAAAGAGCTAGAAAACTTGCAATTAAAACAACTAAATTAACAATTAAAGGAGTTAAAGCACTTATAAAGTTAATTAAAATAGGTGTTCAAGCTCTTATAAAAGCTATTTCAGGTTTAGTAGCACTATTGGGTACAGCAGGAGCAATTGTTGTTATAGTGGTTGTTTTAATATGCTTAATAGCATTTCTATGTAATTCAGTATTTGGTATATTTATGGTCGATGAAAATACAGATAATTCTACTAAATTAGCAACTATTTCAACTGATTTAAATAATGAAATGAATAAAAAAATTGAAGAGATTAAAAATAGTAATAATGGTAATTATAGTGAAGTAGTAATTAATGATAATAGAGCAAGTTGGAAAAATGTAGTTATTATATATGCAGTTAAAACATCAGGAGGCAATAGTAAAACAGAAGTTATTTCGATTGATGAATCTAAAAAGAGTGAAATTAAAAAAATATTTTTTGATATGAATAAAATAGATTCAAATATAACTGACAATAAGTTAATAATTAACATAAATGCTATTTCTATAGATGCAATTGAAAAGCAATATAATTTTAATGCAGAACAAATTAAACTTGTTAAAGAACTAAGCGATTCTAAATACGATAAATATTTTGAAGGATTTAACTATGATTCTCCAATATTCTCAGATGGATATTGGACTTGGCCAAATAGTTGTAAGCATATAAGTAGTCCATATGGAATGAGATGGGGTAAATTACACGATGGATTAGATATTGCATGTCCTATTAATTCTACTATTTTTGCTGCAGCTGATGGTACTGTTGTTATTAATTCTACTAAATGGGATAATGGTAACTACTTATATGTTGATCATGGTAATGGATATTATACTGTATATGCACATTTAAATAGTACCTTAGTTAAAGTAGGAGATAAAGTTAAATCTGGTCAACCTATTGCAAGAGAAGGTTCTACTGGATACTCAACAGGTCCACATTTACACTTTAGTATTTGGAAAGGTTACCCATACAATTCTGGTTCAACATCTATAAATCCTGCTACTTATTTTAATTTATCGTAAATATATAAAACTTGTCAGAGACATAATGGTCTTTGGCAAGTTCTTTTTTTTGTATTAAATCTTAAAAAATATGATATAATATATTTACAATTTACATTATCAAGAGCAAGGGAGAGAATTGGCTCAATGAACTTGCACCAACCTATTAAGTTAGGTGGTAAAACCAACAAAGTTATACTTTGAATGATAAATACGAATTAACTACATACTATTCGTATGTAGTTTTCTTTTCTTGATAGTGTTTTTTGAGAAGGGAGAAGATTATGAAAAGCAAAGCACAAATACTAGTTGAACAAATAGACAAGATGTTTGAAGAAAGAGGATTAAAAGTGAAAATGAAAGAAGAAAAGAAAGAAGGATTTTTTGTTTATGTGCATCCTAGAAAGAATTCTTCATCAATTGATAACAAAATTCAAAATCAAGAAAGGAAATAAATATGGAAGATTATAATAAAATTAATTTTATGAAATGTGGGTATAGTACTATTGGTGTTAGGGATGATGAATTATATAAAAATTGGGATTCTGATTTTATTGCGTATTTGAATGAAAGAGGTTTTAGAAATTGGCAGAGAAAAGGATATTTTTGTGGGAATGTACTATATGTAAATCTTACTAGTAAGAGATATGCATTTTCATGGCCTGGAGTAAAGTTTACTGAACCAATAGCAAATAAATATATATCTATAGAAGATTTTAAAAAAATATATGAAATTTTTGAAAAATATAAATGAGGATAAAAAAACTTAATTTATGATATAATATTTTAGAGAGAGGTTGATTTTGATGGGATTATTAGCATTAATATGTTTTATTATAGGACTTATTTCTTTAGCTTGTTTTAGTAATTTTGTTTTTAATAAAATAAAGAGCAGAATAAAGAAGAATGAATATGAGTTTAAAGTTGAGTTTCCATTTGATTATTATAAGAAAAAACCTTTAGTTTTTTTAGTAAGTGGATTATTAATTATATTATTAACATTGTTTACTTTCTCGCCATCAATTATGTCATTGTTTTTTTCAAATAACTTGAGATATAAGCCAGAAGGTACATATTGCTATTATGTAGTAGATAAAAGTGGGAAGGCATACCCTGCAAAAATTGAAAAAACATCTGAAACTATGGATAGTGGAGAAGATTATTTTGGTAATCCAACAAGTGATACACATATTTATGTTATGCTATTAGAATTGTTTGCAAACAATGAATCATATTACTTTGATGATCCTCAAGAAATAAACACAGATAGCTTTACTAGCATTACATATTATGATGTAGTAGAAACTGATGATGGTGGAGAAGAGGAAATTGAAAAAGAATTTATATTAAAACTAACAAACGATGTTGCTTATTGTCCATCTTTTGGAAAAGGTACTACAAAGATTGATTATTTGGAATTGATTTTTGAAATACTAGTTATAATTTCAGAAATATCTATGTACTTTATTACTATAGTTGCATGTCGAAAGGAGAATGAATAGAGAAAAAGAAGAAAAGTTTGTATTTAATTTAAAAAATAGTAAAACTTTTAGAAAGTAGGTGATATTTGTGGGGTTTGTTATAGTGGCTGTTATAAGCTATTTGATAGGAACTTTTGCTTTTTCTAATATAATAGGAATTTTGTTTTTTAAATTGCCAAAAAAAGAATATAATACTTTAATTGGACTTGTGTTATGGTGTGGAATTGCTTCTGGTTTTTATTATTTGATATATAGTAAGTTTAATGATTATTTTGTAACTTCACTTATTTTTGGTGGTATTTCGTTAGTGATGGTTCTTGCTAATATTAAAAATTTAAAAAATGAAAGTTAACAAAAAATATTAAAATAGTCAAAATTAGTTTTTTGACTATTTTTTTATGATGGAATTTTATAAATTCACCTAAGTGAAAAATAATAATTCATCTATTTTTTTGTTTGAATTTAATAAATTGGTCATTTGCATAGTATTTGCAAATAGTATATTATCCTTTATCAAGAAAGGAGGAATACTATGAAACATCCAGTTGCTACGCATAACGAAATTATATTAATTGGTAGAATTAGATATTCAGGACGAAAAGTACAGGTAGCAAATAAAGAAATGCTTAATTTTGTTATATCCGTACCAAATGATGAAGATTATAATTTAGAACCAAATAATATATCTGTTAATGTGGAAACAAAGAACTTTAAAATGTTTAGAGGAAAAGTAGGTATGCCAATTGCAATTAGTGGGCACATAGATGCAAAATGGGGACAAAGAATTATATGCGATTTAATTACTTTAATATGATATAATAATATATAGGTGATTTTATGCAAGAACCAAAAAAACCAAAATATTCAGAGGAAGAACTAGAATCCGTAAGATTAAAGCTAAATGAATATGAGGAATTTAAAAATAATGAAGCTGCGATACAACAATATATTTATAATAATTTATCAGATAAAGAACGAAGTATAAAAAGAAAAAAAGAAAAAAAAGATAAAATTTCATCTCGAACTGATAATTTAATGTTTTATTTATATTTAATAGTTTTAATAATTGTTGTATCAATTCTAGTATATAACGGGGAGTTTAAAACTACTGAAAAGAAAATAGTAGCTTTTTTATACTATCTATTTATAGGAGGTATAGTAGGACTTCCTATATTTGGTATTGCCTTTAGTTTAATATTTCTACCTTTTAATTATATTACTTCTAAAATATTTAATTCACCTTTTGAAAAACTACATGAAAAAGAAAGTATATTACGAAATGAATATCAAACTGCCTTATTACAAAAGTACAATAAGTATTTTGATATTCAAAAAGAACTTGATGACTACCAAATTAAATTAAAAGAATATCAAGCTTATATCTTAAGAACTCAAAAAGAATTTTGGTATTCTTTAGATGGTCATGCATTTGAACAAGAGATAGCAAAAATTTTTAGAAAAGAAGGATTTGTTGCAAAAGTATCAAAAGTTGGTGCAGATGGTGGAATTGACATTATAGTTTCGAAAAATAATAAACGATATGCAGTACAATGCAAAGCACATACAAGTAAAATTTCAGAAAGCGTAGCTCGTGATCTGTATGGAGTATTACATTCTAGAAACTTTGATGGTGGATATCTAATTACTTTAAATGGAACTTCTTCAAAAACAAAAGAATTTTGCAAGAAAAATAAAGATAAACCAATCATCATATGGACAATTTATGATATTTTGAAAAAAAGCAAATAAGAAGAATTTAATATTAATTCTTTTTATTTGTATAATAAACTAGTTAACATCGTATTTTAATTATATGTTATAATATGAATTAATAAGAAATATGGGAGGTTTTCATGAGAAGTATATATGTTTTGAGTGACTATGGTGTTTCTATTACTATCTTAAAAAGTTTATATGAAAAAAGCATCTCATATTTAGATGTAGAGTTTTTTGGTGAAATGTATTTAAAAGAATGCAAAATATCAAAGAAAAATATAGAACTAGTCCTTAATGCTATGACTAAAGCAAAGAATGATAGTTATCAAAATTCAATTCAAGAACTTCATTTATTTGGACTAAGTAATGGTTATTTTCGAAAAGTAATGCAAAAAAGAATTAACTATGAAGCATTAAAATTATCTGAAGAAGAGTTTTGTGAAAAATATCATGAAAAAAGAAACTTTTATTATGAATTACAAAATGCATATAAGGAACTACAATCCAACAACTATAATTTAGTTATTACCGATTTTTCTAAATATTTATTAATGATGATAAAAAAATATTGTGAAAAGAAAAATGAACCTATTTCAATTATCTATAATGAAATGGAAAAGACTTCATATCCAATAGAATACTTTTATGTTGATTTAAAAAAGTTAGAAGATAAAAAAGTAATAAATGTTTATAATGATGAGATTGAGTATATAGTTCCTCCTTTATCAAAAAGAATCGAAAAGATGGAAAAAAGAACTCAAGAAATACTTCAGTTTAGATTATCTGGTTTAACTTTAAAAGATATAGGAGAAAAATTTGGATTAACAAAGGAAAGAATAAGACAAATAATAGAAAGAGAATATAATAAGTTACCGTTTGTAAATGAAGACAAATATCAATCATATTATGAGGATTATGACTTTTCTGAAGAAGAGTTTTGTAAAACATTTTTAGAGCCAAAACAAACATACTACTATTTGTTTGATAAATATGATAAAGGTTCAAAAGATTTCTATGAAATAGAGAATGATTATTTATTACCAAAAGAAATGGTTATCAGAATTAAAGAATTAAAAAATGAAATATATGTTAATGGTGAATTTATAGTAGGAAATAGAGATGGAGTATTAAAATATGTATTAAAAAATGCTAAAACCAACATTAGAGTAGATGATTTATTTGAAAAGTTTAATGAAGCATTAAATAGCGATTTTGCAAGATACAATATTTTGGGTTTTGATAGTGTACATAATTTAGAAGCATTATTAGAAAGAAAAGCATGGAGCATTTCAGGATCAAATAAAATGTTTAGATACTATGAACCAAAGTTGATAGATAAAACTGATATTGAAAATCTAAAGGAAATTCTTTTATCTACTCAGGGATTCTATTCCACTTTATATTTTTATGAAAATAATATTGATTTGATGGAACAATTAGATATTAGGAATGAACAAGAATTACATAATTTTTTAAGAAATTATATACATGATGAACACATAGAGTATCTACGCATGCCTAACATTTTATTAAATTGTGATAATAAAGATGATTTTATTTTATCAATGATATATGAAAATTCTCCTATTAATTTACTGGATTTTTGCAAATTATTGAGGGATGAATATGGTCATCGTGAAGATACGATGGCATCATATTTAAGTTTAGAATTTGGTAAATATATAACTAATAGAGAAATATCTGTTTCCATTCGAGAATTATCATATGAAGAATCAGAAACTATTATGAAAAGTTTAGATAAATCAATTTATCCTGTTTTTGAATTTGAAGAAATTCTTAATAGTTTAAACATTAAAGATGGTAAAAATTTATTAAATAATCTCAATTTAAATAAGTTGGGATATAAAATAGTAGGTCCATATGTAGTAAAAAAGTCTTTTGCTAGAATGGAAGATGCCATTTATAAATCAATTGAGAGGGGAGAACTAGATAAGACTTTTCTTAAAACAAATAGTACAAGTTATTGTTATATATGGAATTTAATAAAAAGTAAAAAAGTACTTGAACTTAATAATCAATATGTAACATTTGATATTTTATATAAACTTGGAATAACTGAAGAAGCTATTAATGATTTTGAATCAAAAGTTAAAGCCACTTTTATTTATGAAAATGAATTTTTTACAGCTAAAATAATTAGAAATAGAATTGATTGTGATTTGTTAAATAATTATTCATTATCTGATGATATGATAAATGGTTTAATACACTCAATTGGTGAATATAAGAGAATATTTTGGAAAGATAATATTATATTTATTAAATCATCTAATTTCAATTCTCGAGTTAAGTTTCTTGAAAGTATATTAGAAAAACGTAATGGGTTAACTTTATTAGAAATAAAAAACATATTATTTGAAAAATATGGTGTGAATGTAGAAGAAATTGATATTAGAAATATATTATATGCAATTCAAGGGAAATATATTGATGAACATTACTATATAGATGAGGTGGTTTAATTGAAAGGATTCGCAAAGTTATATTTAAAGAATGATTTTAAAGCTATATATAAAGATTTAAATGAAGATAATACATGCAAAAAAGTTGTTTTGGATGATCATAATCATTTTTTTGGAGAATCAACCGTTGATATTAAAGATGAAATTAGTAAAAATCCAGACATTGTTTTTTTCAATAAAATACCACCAAAACTAATTAATGGTTCTTATAAAGAAGATGAATATATTTATTTATACAAACATGTAAATGATAATTTATTATTAAAATTTAAATATACTAAAGAACCTTTTAAGATAGTTTCATATTTTTATTGTGATATGGAAGAAGAAAAGAAAAACTATAAAGTAGCTTTTTCAGTAAGAAATCAAAAGAATAGATATTATTATAAATATCTAAAAGAAAACAATATTTCATAAAAAAAGGATAATCTTTATTGTTTTCAATATAATCATTTAAAATAGACATAAAAATGTCTATTTTTATGTTATAATGTTGTTAGTATTTGTAAAAGGAGCGATAAAATGATAAGACATACAGATCCATATAAAGTTTCACAAATTTTTTCTAGTGAAAAGAGTATTTTATATAAAATCCCAAAATATCAACGTGAATATACTTGGGGTCAAAAAGAATGGGGATTATTATTTAATGATATTATAGAAAATGATTATGGTTATTTTTTAGGTTCTATAATTTGTGTTGACTCTAGTAAAAGTGCTATGGATGATGTGGTTTTAGAAGTTATTGATGGACAACAAAGAATTACATCTTTATCTATATTATTAGTTTCATTATATGAAAAATTATTAAATTATAAAGATTCTTTTGATGAGGATCAATTAACAGATTTAAATAATATTAAAAGAGAATTAGTTGTTAGAAAAGATGGTATTAACTTACCAAGATTAACTCCTCAAGTTCAAAACAATAATAGAGATGATTATTTTAGTTTATTATGTGAAAAAGAGCTGCTTAGTGATTATAGTAAAAAGAATAATGCAGGTAATAGAAGAATATATAGAGCTCATTCATATTTTTCAAATGCAATTGATAAGTATATTATTGAAGTTAAAGATGAGGATAATAGTAAATCAGATGTAAGTATTTTATTTGAATTAGTTAGAAGATTTAATTCTGCAGTACTAGTATCTATAGAAGTTGAGACTCATAAAGATGCTTATATGTTATTTGAATCATTAAATAATAGGGGTGTTCCACTATCAGCTATTGATTTGATAAAAAATTTATTAATAAGTATTTCAGATCAAGATGGAAAATCTGAAGAATGTTATTCTAAATGGAAAACAATATTGTCATATTTAGGTGAAGATTATAGTGACCAAGAAAGATTTTTTAGACAATATTACAATACATATAGAGATGAATTGAATAAAGATTTTCAAACAGAGGGTAAAACGAAATATGCTCTTGGTTATTTAGCTACTAAAACTACTTTATTAGATATTTATGAAAAACTTATAAGAAAAAATTATGAAGAATTTTTAGATAGAATAATTAGTGAAGCCAAAAACTATTCATTGTTAATTAATAATGCTTCTGAAGAAAATATAGTGAGAGAGTATGAAGAACCACTTCTTAATTTAGAAAGAATAGGTGGAGCACCTTCATATATATTACTTTTATATTTATTATCAAAGCAAAGTGATTTAAAAATTAATAATTCTACAATTGTTAATGTTATAAATTACTTAACTAAGTTCTTTGTAAGAAGAAATATAACAGACTATCCTAATACTAGAAATTTAACAAAAATATTTATGGATATTGTTGCTGATATTTCTGGAAAGCAAGGAAATAATGTTTATGATAGTATAGTTAGCATACTAAAAAATAATTCTTCAGATGACCAAACATTCGAAACAAGACTAAGAGGACCTGTATATGCAGATAATCCAGATGCAACAAGATTCTTGTTATGTTATTATGAAGATAAATTTAAAACAAATGAAATACATACAAATTTATGGAGTAGAGATAGAAGTAATAAATACGTTTGGACAATCGAACATATCTTTCCTGAAGGAGATAACATACCTCAAGATTGGATAAATATGATTGCTGATGGAAATAAGGAATTAGCTTATGAATATTTAAATAATTATGTGCATACATTAGGTAATTTAACTATTACTGGATATAATCAAAATCTAAGTAATTTCTCTTTTGAAAAGAAAAAAGAGAGAACTAATAGCGATGGAAAATATATTGGTTATAGAAATGGATTAGAGCTAAATAAAGATGTAGTAAATCAAGATTCATGGAAGATTGAAAATATTAAATCGAGAACTGATTATTTAGTAAAATCGTATTTAGAAGATTTTAAACTATAATATAGATAGGGAGTGGAGTAATGCCAACAAAAAAGTTAACTGAATCAAAAAATGCAAAAAATGATGAATTCTATACTCAATTTTCTGAAATACAGAGAGAGATTAATGCATATGTAGAATATAATCCAGAAGTATTTAAAGATAAAACAATATTACTTCCATGTGATGATCCTGAATGGAGTAATTTTACAAAATTTTTTGCTCAGAATTTTGAAAGATTTGGATTAAAAAAATTAATAAGTACGAGTTATGCAATAGATTGTAAAATTAAAAAATATAAACTTCCGTATCAACTGACATTGTTTGAGAGTGAGTCTCCTAAGTTTGATGAAACTAAAAGTAAAAAAAATGGAAAGATTTTTACTTTGGATCGAGATAAGAATAAATCAGGAAAAATTGATATAGACGATCTAGAATGGGATTACTTGGATGGAGATGGAGATTTCAAATCTGAAGAAGTAAAAAAACTAAGAGATGAAGCAGATATTATTATTACAAATCCTCCATTTAGTTTATTCAGAGAATTTGTATCTTGGATTTTTGAAGCGAAAAAACAATTTATTATTATGGGTAACAAAAATGCTATATCTTATAGAGAAATATTTCCATATTTGATGAATAATGAAATGTGGGTTGGTTCTTCTTCATTAAATGGTGGTAGATGGATGATAATGCCTGATGGAATTGATGTGGAGAGTAAAAGTGCGAAAAAAAATGAATATGGACAAACTCTTGTAAATATTGCTGGTGTATGTTGGTTTACTAATGTTGAACATGGAAAAAGACATCAACCATTACAACTAATGACTATGGAAGATAATTTGAGGTTTAGTAAACATAAAGAAATTAAAGAAAAGGGTTATGTCAAATATGATAACTATAATGCAATTGATATACCGTTTGTTGATGCTATTCCAAATGATTATTCTGGTATTATGGGTGTCCCTATAACTTTTATGGATAAGTATAATCCAGAACAATTTAAAATATTGGCATTGGGTAATTCTCGCGAGAACTTTACTCCAATTAAGGATTATACTAATCCTAAAAAGATATTAAAAAATGGTAAAATAGTTAATGGTGGAGCCATAAATTGTGTTTTAGCTATTAATGTTAAAGAAAAGCCTGATGATATATATTACATAAGTGATAATAGTGATTATTTGATTGCTCCATATGCTAGAATATTAATTGAACGTATTGATTCTAACTAGGAGGTTATATTATGGCTAGAGTATTAGGAGATGCAAGAAAAAATAAAAATGATGAATTCTATACTCAATATGAATTTATACAAAAAGAAGTTAATGCATATGTAGAATATAATCCAGAAGTATTTAAAGATAAAACAATATTACTTCCATGTGATGATCCTGAATGGAGTAATTTTACAAAATTTTTTGCTCAGAATTTTGAAAGATTTGGATTAAAAAAATTAATAAGTACGAGTTATGCAATAGATTGTAAAATTAAAAAATATAAATTTCCATATCAACTGACATTGTTTGAGAGTGAGTCTCCCAAGTTTGATGAAACTAAAAGTAAAAAAAATGGAAAGATTTTTGTTTTAGATCGAGATAAGAATAAATCAGGAAAAATTGATATAGACGATCTAGAATGGGATTACTTGGATGGAGATGGAGATTTCAGATCTGAAGAAGTAAAAAAGCTAAGAGATGAAGCAGATATTATTATTACAAATCCTCCATTTAGTTTATTCAGAGAATTTGTATCTTGGATTGTTGAAGCAAATAAAAAGTTTCTTCTTATAGGAAATCAAAATGCAATTACTTATAAAGAAATATTTCCACATATTAAAGATAATATTTTATGGTTAGGTGCAACATGTAATAGTGAAGATATGGTTTTTGCAGTACCTGAAGGAACAATTGTTGCTAAAGCCGATAGAGAAAAAGCTGCAAAAATGGGATATGTTGGAAATTTTACAAGATTGGGAAATTCATGTTGGTTTACAAACATGGATCATGGAAGAAGGCATCAACCATTACAACTAATGACTATGGAAGATAATTTGAAATTTAGTAAACACAAAGAGGTTAAAAATACAGGCTATCTTAAATATGAGAACTTTGATGCTATTGATATACCATTTACTGATGCTATACCTAGTGATTATAAAGGTGTAATGGGTGTTCCTATAACATTTTTAAATAAGTATAATCCTGAACAGTTTAAAATCTTAGGATTTGGAGCTGGAGAACTTGGGGTTGAAGCTGGGGTTAGACCATACGATAGAAAATTAAAAAAATTAAGTTCAGCTTTAAGAGATGGGATTCCATTTATATATGATAAAGAAAATAATTCAGTAAAGGTTCCATATGCTAGAATTTTTATTCAATTTAAGGAGGATTAATATATGAAAACAATTTTAAAAACTGATTTAACTGTAAAAGATATCAATGAAGGTTTTGTCTATAATGAATATGAAGGAAAAGGCTTATTCGGTTGGGGTGGAAAACTAACAATTCAACCTGAATACCAGAGAAATTATATATATGCTGATGGTAAAAAAGATGTAGCTGTTATTGATTCACTATTAAAAGAGTATCCATTAGGTTTATTATATTTTGTAAAAGTTGGCGAAAATAAATATGAGATACTTGATGGTCAGCAAAGGGTAACAAGTTTTGGTAGATATATTACTGGTAAATTTGCTATAAAAGATCATAATGGTATGGAACAATATTTTGATGGTTTGTCAAAAGATCAACAAGATAAAATTTTGAAAGCACCTTTAACTATTTATATTTGTGAAGGAGAAGAATCTGAAATTAAAGAGTGGTTTAAAACTATTAATATTGTTGGAGTTCCACTTAATAATCAAGAACTTTTAAATGCAATATATTCAGGTCCATTTGTAACAATGGCTCGTGAAGAATTTTCAAATTCTCAAAATGCAAATATTCAAAAATGGAGTGCATATATTAAAGGTGATGTTAACAGACAGGATTATCTTTCTACAGCTCTTAACTGGGTAAGCAAAGGTAATATTGATAATTATATGAGCCAACATAGATTTGATACAAATATTAATGAATTAAAATCTTATTTTAACTCTGTAATCACGTGGGCTTCAACAGTATTTAAAGATGTCAAATCAGATATGCGAGGGCTTGAATGGGGTAGATTATATGAAACATATCATACTAATTCATATGATCCAAATAAAGTTTCAGAAACATTGTGCAAACTTTACGCAGATCCTCAAGTACAAGATACTAAAGGTATATGTGAATATATATTAGGTGGATGTAAAGATACTAGATTATTAAATATTAGGGTATTTGATGATAATACAAAGAGAGTTGCTTATGAGAACCAAACTAATAATGCTAAAGCAAAAGATATAAGTAATTGTCCATTATGTGCATTAGGAAATGACAATAACAAAAATCGTATTTGGGAATTAAAAGAAATGGATGCTGACCATGTTACAGCATGGAGTAAAGGCGGAGCAACTGATATAAGTAATTGCCAAATGCTTTGCCAAACTCATAATAGAGCAAAAGGAAACAGATAAAAAAAGTAATCAAATATTGATTACTTCAGACTGTTGACAAATAAATTTTGTTAATAGTCTTTTTATTATTTAAATTATGTTGTATAATTAATTCGTAAGGTTGCTTTATTGTTTCCAAATTTAAAGCTTACTAACCTTACTTTTTTATTGAA
>Ga0256404_1006994_pt1 | contig 18167 bp, 24 predicted proteins | sample RumenRJG_01DNA_FD_185990 | JGI IMG/M metagenome (GOLD analysis project Ga0256404, IMG submission 185990) | Bovine rumen microbial communities from Lethbridge, Alberta, Canada - RJG_01 | ecosystem: Host-associated > Mammals > Digestive system > Stomach > Rumen | place: Canada: Alberta | collected...
CTCACGAAAGTGTAACTTTGCAGACATATTTTTATTTAATAAATTGATTGTCACAAAGTTACTAAAACTTTTTGACATGACAAAGCCTCCGCTTGGGAAAGTAGAGGCTTTGTTATATGTTTTACAACATGTTACAACAAAAGGGTGCGCCAGAATTATGACACACCCTCTGAGGGGTGGGATTGAGACACCACGCATCCCTGCATTATGAATTACTCCATCGTGTGCTCCCACCCACCACGGGTGTCGATGCCGGTGGCATCGGCCAGATGCTCCAGACGGCTGACCTCGGCTGCCTCCAGTTGAATCTTGGCAGCCTGGGCGGCCTCGATGACATGGCGCTCTTTGGTCGCCCCGATGATGGGCAGCGTCCCCTTGGCGATTGCCCAGGCGATGCCCACCTGCGAGCACGACGCGCCATACTTCTGGCCGATAGCGGTCATCTCGGCGGTCAGAGCCTCTAGCTGCGCCAACACGGGATTATATTTCTTGCCGCGGTCGCTCTCGGCAGGTAGCGGGTTCTCGGTGTTGTACTTGCCCGACAGCGCGCCCTGCTCCAGCACCATGTAAGCCCAGAACTCAATGCCGTTCTGGTGGCAGTAGTCCAGCACGCCGCCCCGCTCCGACGAGCGATAGAGCAACGAGAAGTGATTCTGCACAGCCGACACCTTGAATCCGGCCTGGCCCAGCAGCTCATTGGCGCGCTGGATCTCGCGGATGTTGTGGTTCGACACTCCCACGCGCTTGACCTTGCCCGACTGCAGCAGCGGTATCAGCCCCGGAGTCCAACGCTCAACGTCCATCGGGTTGTGAATCCAGTAGATGTCGATATAGTCACAACCCATGCGCTCGATCGATGCCAGAGCCATCTTCTCCACCGAATTGTCAAACACCTCGGCTATCTGCGGCGTGAACTTGGTCGATATCAGCACCTGGTCGCGAGGCACACCGCCGGCCAGCGTGCCCAGGATGCGCTCCGACTCGCCCATACCGTATGCCGTAGCGGTGTCCCAAAGGTTCAGACCAGCCTTGGTAGCTGCGTCAAACACAGGTTTCAGGTTATTAACATCGGTCTTGCTGCCGAACACGGTGTCGCCACCGAATGCACCTGCGCCCCAGGCCCAGGTGCCTAATGCTATCTTTGTCATAGTCAAAACATTTAAGTTGGGGTTACGGGTGCAAAATTACTCACTGACGGCCAGACACACCGGCAACAAAAGACCGAAAAATCAACCCTATTTACAGATTTTACCCAACTTAGGCAATTTCATCTACCATATTTTAGTATCTTTGCAGGACAGATATGAAGAAAATACTGAAGGTACATCAAGTCAACGATTATGCCCGCTATATCGGTGCCCCTGAGTTGCATCCGCTCGTCTCGGTCATTCACTACGACGAACTGGAGCACTGCCGACACTCGCTCAACAACTATGACGTGTATGGCATGTTCCTGGCCGATGAGACGCTCGAAGATCTGTCTTACGGACAGGTTCAGTACGTTCTCAATCGGCATGCGCTGATGTGTGTGGCACCAGGGCAGATTGGCGGAAAGACCGATGAGGGCGACGAGATACAGACCAAGGGATGGGCTCTGCTGTTCGACCCAGAGCTGCTGCGCGGCACCGAACTGGGGCAGCACATGTCGGCCTACACTTTCTTCTCCTACAGCACCAGCGAGGCACTGCTCATGTCCGATGACGAACGGCAGACGCTGGTGGCACAGCTCGAAGCGTTGCGAACCGAACTGACAACCGCCAGCCACGACACGCACACCACTCGCATCGTCATTGCCTACCTCACACTCATCCTGGAGCATGTGGCGCGCCTCTATGCACGGCAACTGTCACTGTCAGTCCCCGCCAACTCGGCACTGCTCACACGGTTTGAGAATCTGCTCAACGACTACTATGACAAGCAGCTCTACCGACAGCACGGCTTCCCCACAGTCAAGTATTGCGCACAAGAGTTGTGCCTGTCGCCAAACTACTTCGGAGACCTGATCAAGGAAATGACAGGCGACACTGCGTCTGGCATCATCCGCAGGTTTATCATGCAGCGAGCCAGAGACCTCATTGTTGCAGGCTGCAGCATCAGCGAGGCTGCCGAGCTGATGGGCTTTGACTACCCGCAGCACTTCAGCCGCATGTTCAAGAAGCACTATGGCAAGTCGCCACGCGACTATGTCAAGGGCTTTAGTAATTCATAATTTACAATGAGCGAACTATCAGGCCACTCAACCCCTCCCCTGCCAGGGGGAACAATGGGCGACAGTGCCTTGACAGTACACCAGGCAAGGTAACCGCTCTACTACTCCACTACAAAAAACTACTCTACTACAGCAAACCACCCAAAACCACCTAACTAATAACTAATTAGCATTATGAACATCGTCATTCTACAAGCTTCACCGCGAGCCAAGGGCAGCACTGCCTGGATGGCCGAAGAGTACAAGAACGCTGCTGAAGCAGCTGGACATCAGGTGACACTGGTCAACGTGTCGCACAAAAAAATTGCTGGATGCCTCGCCTGCGAATACTGCCACACCAAGGGAAACGGAGCCTGCATACAGCGCGACGACATGCAGGAACTCTATCCCGTGCTGGCTGAGGCCGAGGTGCTCGTGCTGGCCGCACCCATCTACTACTTCACCCTGTGCGCACAGATTCAGGCACCCATCCAGCGCATGTACTGCGTGAACAAGCCCGCCAAGGTACAGAAGATGGCCCTGCTCATGTCGTCCTATTCACCCGACGTCTATGCCGGAGCCGAGGCAGAGTATCACGACATCTGCAACTACTGGAGCGCTACCGACACAGGCATCGTCACTGCCATGAACGAGGAGCAGAAGACCGAACAGACACGCGCCAAGATTGCGGCGCTGGTCAACAATCTGTGATATGACTCGCTGCATCTGCATCAACAAGGAGAATGTCATGGTTGGCATTCTCCTTGTGCTGACAGCATGCGCTGGGGCATCATGCCGGGCGAGGCACGCCATCGGCCAGAGGCAACCACAGCACCACACGCCCAGCGCATCTGACCACCACTCGCCGAATGTCTTCCTGGTGATGTATGATGCCGAGGTGGGCAAGGGACCCCTGCTTGAAGCCATTCAGAACTATGGGTGCGAGATTATCTATGACTATCACATCATCAACGGCATGGCTTTGAAGAAGCCTGACGAGGTGTCGCTCGAACAAACCATGCAACACTTCAAGACGGTCAAGGGCGTACTGAGTGTGGACTATGACCACATCTATCGCCTGACCGATCCGGTGCAACCAAAACTTGAACTAAAATGAACATTGAGGATTATCGTGAATTCTGTCTCTCGCTGGGTGCAGACGTTGAGGAGAAACTGCCCTTCACGGCCTTCCACTATGCTAGCGGCGTGCTGGCGTTCTATGTGCATGGCCACATGTTCGCCTTCTTCGACTGCGATCACTTCGGCATCATCACACTCAAGTGCCAGAGTGAGCGCATCGACGAGCTGCGAGCCGAGCACGAGAGCATCGGCAAGCCGTTCAACCTTTCGGCCAAACACTGGATTGGCATTGATGCCCTCACCGCCCCCGACGGCCTGCTGCGCGACCTCACACGCAACTCCTACAACATCGTCCGCGCCAAGTACAAGGCATCCTGCTCTTAGTTGGCAGTTCTTAGGAGGGGAGCTGGCCGCATGGTCGCTAGGCGATGGCACCGGCTCCACTACTCTACTACCTTACTACTAAAAACTACTTAACTACTGGTAGAGGTAGCGCTTGATACTCATTTTGGGAGTCTTCTCGAAGGGGGTGTCTCGCAACTCGACATTGGCGATTCGGCTGTAGGCCGGCAGTGACTTGTTGGCTACCTGGCGGATAGTGTCGGGCAGACGCTTGCGCGCCTCGGCATCCATGTCTGCGGACTGCTCGGCATAGACCAGAACCACAATCTTGCCATCGCGATCCACCGCCAGACATTCAGTGACATGGGGGCAGGTCGACACCACAGCCTCAATCTCCTCGGGGTAGATGTTCTGTCCCGACGAGTTGAGAATCATCGACTTGATGCGGCCGCGGATGAAGATATTGCCCTCGCCATCCACGATGCCCAGATCGCCCGTGCGGAACCATCCATCGGGCGTGAATGCCGCTGCCGTGGCCTCGGGATTCTTATAGTAGCCAACAGTGATGTTGGCACCGCGCGCCTGTATTTCACCGACAACACTGCGCGGGTTGTGAGAGTCGATGCGCACCTCATGCACGGCCTTGCCGCACGACCCGGGCACAAACTCGGTCCACCACTCCCAGCCCAGCAGCGGGCAGGCCTCGGTCATGCCATAGCCCACAGTGAACGGCAACCGCATCTTGCGCAGACAACGCTCCACTTCGGGCTTGAGGGCAGCGCCCCCCATGATGAAACAGCGCACACGGCCACCAAACGACTCCAGGAGCTTATTACGCACCTTGCTGTAGATCAGACTGTTAATGCCAGGTATCGCCAGAAGAACCTTCAGTTTCTTCAATGCCGGGACAATCGAACTGGCATAAATTTTTTCCATCACCAGCGGCACCGTCACCACCATATAGGGCTTGACATCGCGCATGGCCCGGAGCAGCGTCGTGGGCGATGGCGCCTTGCCCAGATAGTAGACCGTCACACCATCGACGTTGGGGTGAATAAACTCGATAGCCAGGCCATACATGTGCGCCATCGGCAGCATCGACACCACCGTCTCGCCAGCCGTGTTGGGAAAATGGGTATTGGCAAACTCGTCGGTGTCGCTGATGGCACCGTAGGTGAGCATCACCCCCTTGGGATTGCCTGTGGTGCCCGACGTATAGTTGATGATGGCCACCTCGTCGGCATTGTCGGTGCGATAGTGCACCTGCAGGGGCGACATGCCCTGTGGATGGGCATGGGAAAACGCCGCATCGCGACCCTGCCAGGCCTGCGCCACCACCTCGTCACGATGCCACAGCAGCGTGCCATCCTTGATGCTGATGGCTGCCTTGAGGGCTGGCATACGATCGGCATCCAGCCCTGACCAGATGTCATCATCAGTGAATAGAAGCACACTGTCCGAATGGCCGATGAGCGAGCAGATGTTGTCGGGATGAAAGTCGGCCAACAGCGGAACAGCAACACAACCATTGACATTGATATTCCAGAACGTCATTGCCCAACGAGCCGAATTGCGTGCACAGATGGCGACCTTCTCGCCGGGGCCTATCGCTGCATCGCCCAGGAACAGGCGGAACTGCTCGATGCTGGTGGCCACGTCGGCGTATGTGAACGCGTCGCCACCATAATCGCACAGGGCCTTCTGGCTCCACTGACGGCAGATGGTGTCCTCCAGTTTCTTAAGATAATGTTTCATCTGATTCTTGTTTCATTTTAAAACAACAAACCACAAAATTACAAAAAAATTGTACAAGCCAAGCACAATCACCTCTCTTTTTCAAAAAAAGTTTGTTCTTAGTTGTTAGTTAGTTGTTAGTTGTCACAGCTAACAGCTAATGCCTAGCGCCTAGCGTCTAAAGTCTAATGTCTAACGTCTTTTTTGCCGTGCCAGCCAATGCCGTGCCCCAAATTAATTGTAACTTTGTCACCAAAAACTCCAAAATCACATCTAATGATAGACCAGATTATTGCTTACAACAAGACCTTCGTGGCCCAAAAGGGCTACGAGAAGTACCAGACCGACAAGTATCCCGACAAGCGACTGGCCGTACTCTCGTGCATGGACACACGACTGACCGAGCTGTTGCCTGCCGCCCTGGGACTGAAAAACGGCGACGCAAAAATCATCAAGAATGCCGGTGGGCTGGTCATCTCGCCATTCGACTCGGCCATGCGCAGCCTGCTTGTCGCTATCTACGAATTGGGAGTGAATGAGATTATGGTCGTGGCACACTCCAACTGCGGTGCATGTCACATGAGTTTCGACCACTTCCGCCACGAGATGACAGCCCGTGGCATCACTGCCGAGACTATCGACACCATAGGCCGCTGTGGCATCGACCTCAATCACTGGCTCGAGGGATTCAAGGACACGCCCGAGTCGGTGAAGCACACCGTCGAGACCATCAAAACCCACCCCCTCGTTCCCGCTGATGTCGTGGTGCGCGGCTTCATCATCGACTCCACGACCGGCCTACTTGAGGAAGTTGTTAGTTCTTAGTTAGTTGTTAGTTAGTTATTAGTTGTCACAGCTAACGTCTAAAGTCTATAACCACGAAGCTTTAGCTCGCAACCGAATGGGAGCAATTTTCTTGAAATTCCACATTTATCCTCTCAACTTATCATAAAATAAAGAAAAAGTATTATCTTTGCAGTCGTAATTATGAGTTGATGGCTTTATGAGTAAGACGACAATGGGCACAAAGTTGCCTCGCAAACTGGAACAGAAGATGAAAACTGTGGGTGAGCAGATTAAGTTGGCTCGCTTGCGGCGCAACCTCAGTGTGGCACAGGTTGCCGAACGAGCCACATGCTCACCACTGACGGTCGCTAGAATAGAAAAGGGCGCACCGACGGTTGCCATGGGTATATACCTGCGCGTGCTCTACGCCCTTCAGCTCGATGATGACATCTTGCTGCTGGCACAAAAGGATGAGATGGGCCGAGCCTTGCAGGATCTCGCTCTCAAGCACCGCAAACGTGCATCGAAAAAAACAATAGGATAAGTATTACTAACTATGACAATACAAGAATTCAGAGATTATATGGCGTCGGGCCAGCCCGTTGAGGGCAACTCGCCTGTGCACATGATGTTTCACAAGTTGTCGCAGGAGGCCCTGCAAATAACGGCCGAAATTAACGGCAAGTATCACACGCCCGACCAGCTGCACGCGCTGCTCGAGCGGCTGTGGGGGCGCGAGGTGCCCGCATCGGTGGGCATGTTCCCACCGTTCTACACCGACTGCGGCAAGAACACCGTCGTGGGCGAGCGAGTGTTCATCAACATGGGCTGCAAGTTCCAGGACCAGGGCGGCATCACCATCGACGAGGGGGCACTCATCGGCCACAACGTCGTGCTGGCCACGCTCAACCACATGCTCGACCCCGCCAAACGGGCAGGCATGACCCACGCCCCCATCCACATCGGCAAGAACGTATGGATCGGGGCCAATGCCACTGTGCTGGCGGGCGTTACCATCGGTGACGGAGCCGTCGTTGCCGCTGGTGCCGTGGTCACAAAAGATGTGGAGCCCAACACCATCGTTGGCGGCATCCCGGCCAAGGTCATCAAAAAGATTGACCTGTAAACAGACAAATCGCAATTTATGGAAGAAAACAAGATAGTTTTATATCAGACAGAGGACGGGCAGACACTGATAGATGTCCGCCTGGAAAATGATACGGTGTGGCTGACTCAGGCGCAGATGGCAGCATTGTTTGATAAGACCCCTCAAAATATCACCATGCACATACGCAATGCATATAATGAAGGTGAACTCGACAAATCGGCAACCTGTAAGGAATTCTTACAAGTTCAAACGGAGGGTCACAGAACAGTGAAACGAATTCAGAAGTTTTATGATCTCGACGTCATTATCTCTGTTGGGTACCGCGTAAAGAGTAAGCGAGGCACTGCATTCCGCATCTGGGCCCGTAATGTCTTGAAGGACTACCTCATCAAGGGCTATGCTATCAACGAGCGTATGCGCAAAGAGCAGATTGGCGAGTTGCGCCAGCTGGTAGGTATGCTTGGACGCACCATCCAAAACCAACCGCTGTTGTCTAATGACGAGACTAATTTATCAATCAGAACAACTAAATCGGATGTTACATTATGACTAGAGAAGAATCAAGAGCGCGCAATGCGTTGGAGAAAGTCTCAAATAAGTGTCGGAAACAAGTAGCAAAGGGGTTTGGCTGGAAACAAAACGACTATCTTAACTGGAAAATAGATTCTGGCTACTATTTCAGTTTGTGTCATTTGGTCTTGGAGCAGGTTGAACTTTCTGTGAAGCCTTACTTTATTGATGACTTATGGTGGGATATATTTGAGATGCCAGAAAACAAACAAGCACCTAAAAGTTTAAGAGGCAATGGAGCTTTTGCAGTTCCGAGTGTACACTTAAAGGAGTACGTTGTTTTTGAAACAGGCAAGATTCCAGTTTACACTGAAGATGATGCGGTCGCCCAATGGGAGAACACGTTCAATCATGTTGAAGCAGACATAGCTCATTTCCTCAGCGAGAATCCCAATCCCGATAGTTTTTGCCCATCGGGGCGAACTAACCGCCTTTATGATCTGATGATGGACATTCGCTCAGGTAATCTTGATCAAGTTCAAGCAAGGATTGAATTATCCAAGACAAACCGCATTGGAAATTTCTTCCAGGGTCCAAAAGGCTATGATTATGAGTACATTGAGAGATGGCTGAGCGATCATAAACAGTAAATTCCAATTTCGCGAGCCGAACGCAGAGCCAAACTTGCTTGAGCTATATGTTACGGTCATTTTTAATAATCCTGTTGTCGCTATTTTCCTTTCAGACGATTTCGGCACAGCAGCCAGACCAGCGAATCGGTGAACTCATCAACACCGAGAATTGGTTTGGCCTTGATAAAGAGTACCCATTATTAAAGGATTCGATTCAAGCTCCTGTTCTGAAGGTAGTGGCCGAGGCTATGATTGCCCGTAACTTCAAATTTCTGCAAATTATTGGTCCCAATTGCTTGAGTTTTCTATTTTTTGTGTATATTTGCATCTGCAATCCGCAAGGAACGCAAAGACATATTGCTCAATGGTCTCTCAATCACCACACGAGAAAAGAAGAGCAATACAACTGAAATTGGGGCTGTCCCGTTATGGGCGCAGGCTTCCCATATCAGTTGTGGTTTGTGGTGAACCGAGAGACCTATGGCGAATGTCTGCGCTTCTTTTATAGTTTGTAATTAAAAAGCCGAAAGGTGATGGCATATAAAGACCTAAATATTATTATGAGATATATTTCTGTAGTTATTATGCTTTTCATAGCAGTTTATTCGAAGGGGCAAATTAATGTAATAGAAGTTGAATCTAAGTCAACTTCCAAACCTTATTTGGCTTTATATGATAGTCTAACAAATATTATGAAAATGAATGATGATTCGGTTAATCAGCACCAATCATTTAAACATCTGGTTGGCCAAACTATATATTACTTGGAACCTGACACAACAAAATATCGAGTCCATCATAAATCATTTTATTCTACACCAGAGATTGTATATCGAACTCAACCTCTACCCAGACTTTCTTGTATGAATATATATTGGAAGATTACAGATATTGTAACTCATAAGTCACGTTATGGTGGCTCTGATAGAGAAATATTTGAATTAACAGATACGACTAACGGAAGGAAGGTTTATTGTGAGCCAAAAGGGTTTATCCCAGATATGAATAGAGATTTTGTTGTATTGGGGTACTATGAAAAAATGAAGAAGCAATATGTTGGTAAGTCTTTTATTTATAGAAAATATTATTCCTATGGAATTGCAGATAGTTACGATGGCTATCAAAAATACAATAATTTGATTAATTTTGATACCAAGAAAGTAGGAGATAGTATTCCAATAAATAGCATTTGGAAATGCGTAGATGTTGGGGCGTATAATATAACACAACATGACAAAAGTGGTAATGGTGATGATAGATGCCCTATTATTCTAATTTTCGAAAATGACAAATTAGGTAAGTACTATAGTTACACTCAAGATTATTTGGGAAGACCATTTCAAGAAACTGAGTATTGCTTCTGGCCACAAGACAAAGGTCATGAAGAAGAAAGATTGCCCCTTTATCTTGGTAAATTCATAGATCAGGAACAACAGACCTACATAGAAAAGAAGGAAAATGAGACGAAACAATATTTTGCTAATCAGAAAAAGCGCATGATAGCCAAGTATGGAAAATACTGGGGAAAACTTGTCGCAGAAGGACAATTGGAAATAGGCATGACAAAGCAAATGTGCAGGGATAGTTGGGGTGAACCTGAAAGCATAAATCGTACCTCTACGCGATATGGAAATCATGAGCAATGGGTATATTCAACTATATACGTTTATTTTGATAATGGAAAAATATCAGCTATTCAAGATAGATAGACTATGAAAGAGTGGGTTAAGAAACATCAGAACATGTGCTTGGGGCTTTTGGTAGCTTTCATCATTGTGTTTTCGCCCATTTTTGTGAATTTGTTAATGAATGTGACATGCAGTTGGGCTTCTAATGAGCCCAATGACTGGCTTGGATTTTGGGGCTCTTATTTTGGGGCTATCGGTTCTTTTGTCATGGCACTCATCGCATATTATGCGCTGCGAAAAAGTAATGAGCAATTGGAATACATTAAGAAACAAAATAGACCATACCTGTTTGCTTCTATAAGAAAAGCTTTGCATCAGAAAGAGACTCAAATTGGTGATTGTCCATCTTTGAAGCAAACTTTTTTACCCATACATATTATTTGTCGGTTGTAAATCATGGTAACGTGATAGCCAATGACGTTAAGTTTGATATTAATTGTAGTAATTCTGATATGCTAAAGGAAAGTGGGATGGGGGCTATCATATCAGAAATCAATAATACAAGAATTGTTATTCCCCCTAAGATTGAAAAAAATTATGTTTTGATAGTATATAGTAACAATCCTAACTTTACACGCGAACAGAAAAAAGACCAAAATCAGTTATTTGATTCTTTTGCCGAAAGTAATTTTGGTGTTTCTATTACGTATTCATGGGTTTTGGTAAAGACCAATACAAGGATACTTTATACGTTAAGAATACGATGACAGATGCTACAACACTCGTACAGATGTTGGATTACATTGATAATAGTATCGAGAAGTTGAATGCGACCATAATTGCAATTGGTGAGGTGAAAGAACAATAGAATTGAACTTTAGCCAGTATGTTATACTTTATTCATAAAATTGTTTTGTTTGTCCAACATGTCAGCGAACCGCCTTTGACCGCCTCAGACCGTGCGGTTTATTTGGCTAAAAATAGTTAATTTGAGCGTAAGCTGCTGATATTCAATAGAAAGCAAAGTTTTGTGACGGAAATGGGAGGCCGAGAGTCACACAAAAATGGGTATTTTCTTACGGAGAAAGAAAAAATTAGCAGTAGCATAATACCCATTTCTAAAATTATTACTACCTTTGCACATCATTATTTAAATCAATGAAAACAGTAATTGACATAGTGAGAGAAAATGGCGGAATAATAAAGACATCACAATTGACCGGCAGAGCCGAATACAGGCGCCTTCTAAGAGCCGTTAAACGAGGCGATTTGGTGAGGTTGCACCATGGAGTGTATACTGAAACCTCGTCGCTGCTCAGCAATATGGTAGATGTCGAGAGCATTATCCCAAATGGCGTGGTGTGCCTTTATAACGCATGGGCATATCATCGACTATCCACGACCGTACCTCCAGCGTTCTGCATAGCAATAGATGCTAAACGCAAAGTCAGTTTGAACGGAGCCATTCCAATAAACTTGTACTACTGGAAAGCGGAGAACCTTGATTTTGGAATCGCTCAGTACGACATTTCAGGATTTACTGTTAGAATGACAGATGTGGAACGCAGTGTATGTGATGCAATCAGATATCGAAACAAAGTAGGGGCTGATGTTTGTGCTGAAGTTGTAAGAAACTACCTTAACAGGAGTGAGCGAAACGTCAGCAAATTAATCGAATATGCAAATAAATTGCGAATAAAAAAAACACTGAACAACTATCTTGAAGTATTGTTGTGAAAATGATTAAGAACAAGAGCAAATCAATTAGAGCACGATTGCTGAACTTGAAAAAAGTTTCAGGCAATGACTATATGTACTTGCTGGCGAGATACTTCAATGAACGGCTTTTGTATCGTGTCTCGGTGAGTGACTACCACCAAAATTTCCTGTTGAAAGGAGGATCGCTGCTTTATGCGCTTGATGGACTTAATGCCCGACCAACTGTGGATGTAGATTTCATGGCGGATAAAATTAGCCGGGACCGGAACCGTCTTGAAGATGTGTTCCGGAAAATTTTAGCCATCAAATGCGATGAGGATGGTGTTACATTCAACTTAGCCATCCCCCCATCAGAACCGATTACTGTTGATAAAGACTATCCGGGGACTCGCTTCTTCATCATAGCTCACATGGATACGATTGAGTATAATATGTCTGTTGACGTCGGTTTTGGGGATGTTGTCACTCCCGGCCCTATTGTGATTGATTTCCCTTTGTTGCTCAACGATGTACCGGCGGTGTCAATCCAGGCCTACTCGATTGAAACCGTCATTGCCGAAAAGTTCCATGCGATGATTGATCGCGACGTAGCGAATAGCAGAATGAAAGATTTCTTTGATTGCCATCTGCTTTTGACCTCAAATCAGAAAATTGACAATGATGTCCTAAGAGAGGCTATCTTTGCAACTTTTGACAATAGAAAACTACATTATAACGCCAACTTGCAATTGTTCACAGAAGCATTTGTTACTGATGAAAACCGAATTAAAAGATGGGCATCATTTCTGAAGAAAATCAAGTGGAAAGACAGTCTTTCCTTTTCTGAAGTGATGAAGGTCATACATGATAGACTACAGCCTATTTACAATGATTATTGGGATCATTAGGGCTTCTGAAAATGATACTCCAAGTGGGTACCATTACCTGCGGCTGATGAATAACAAATGTCACCAAAAAGCGAAAATGAGGGAATTTAAGACCAAACTTAATTTTTAAGTTAATTTGTTTGGTACTTTGAATTCTTTAGATTACCTTTGCTGCGAGATAACTTAAAAGTTAAGAAGTGAAACAGCATTATTACATAGATTTGATTGAAGAATATTCCAACGTGAATTTCTACAGCATACATTTAGAGGGCGAGGAACTCTCTGAATTAGAGCGTTTCTTTGAGAAATTCCCCGTTGGAAGCGAATATGACGAAGATATAGATGTCGTCATTTCTTGGCTCGACAATATTGCCGAGCGAGGTGCGCTAGAACGCTATTTCCGTCCCGAAGGTCGCTATGGCGACGGCGTGGGCGTGATTCCGATTGACATAGGCAACAAAGTGCGGCTTTACTGCCTGCGATTGTCAAATAAAATTTTGGTCTTTGGCAACGGTGGAGTGAAAGATGCACCCACTTGGGAAGAAAGCGAACAACTTGCACCATACGTCAAACTATTGATTGATACAAGCCGCTTTATCTCATCAAGGATTAAAGACGGCACAATAGTTTTGGTGGATAAAGTAATTGTCGGAAACTTAAACTTTAGCAGAGATGAAACGGAGTAAGATAATAGAAGAACGTCGCCGTCACGTAAATCCCGAAGTGAGAGAACGCGTAAGCCTTTCATTTCAGATTGTTGACCGCATTCATGAGATTCTTGTAGAGCGTAACCTGCGGCAAAAAGACCTCGCGCTCATGCTTGGCAAGAGCGAGGCAGAGATAAGTAAATGGATGCGTGGGACTCACAATTTCACGATTGACACGGTTGTCGCTATTGAAGAAGCATTGCAAGCTCCTGTGCTTCAAGTATATCACGAAGTGGCAACGGTGTGAAACTTAGTCATATTATAGATTTCTACTAAACTAAAAATCGACATGATTAAGAAGATAATAATTATAATAGTTCTACTTGCATCCATTGGCATTGCATCGTATGCACAGACCATCGTCAAAGGTCATGTCATCAACAAGCAAGGTGCCGGTGTGGGGTACGTCAGCATCGGCATTGAGGAAGATAGCGTGGGCGTTATCTCTGATGCAGAGGGACATTTCACGTTAACGGTACCCTCAGGGCGCAAGGATGAACTGACTGTTACTCACGTTTCCTATCAGACTGAGACGATTCCCTATGCGTCTTACGCCGATGGACGGGAACTGACCGTAACGCTACGAGACAAGTCCGTCGAACTTGCAGAAGTCATAGTTGACGGCAAAAAAAACAAGCCGCAAACGTTGTCTGGTAAGTCATGGATAAGTGTGGGTAAGGCCGCTTTCGAAGGCGATAGTAAGGGTGACTTGGAGTGGGGGCCAATCTTTAAGAAAAAGAAAGACTATCTGCTGACTGACATCATTGTAAGTATCGATAGGTGCGAGTATGAGGAATGCTTGTTGAGTTTCAACTGCTACGAGGTTCGAGACAAAGAATTTGTCAATGTACTAAACAAACCCATCTACAAGTGTGTCACACCTGCCGACAATGGGAAACAAATATATGTCAGCCCAGAGGAGTCCATCGTGTTGAAAGGAAAGAAGGAATACTGTGTCACAATCAGTGTTGTTGACATCAAGGGAAAAGGTAGGCTCTCTTTCCCTGTCAACTTCAAAAGCTACTATGCCCGCAACAATGTGAAAGGGAAGATGAAAAAAATCCCTGCCGGTCCTATGATTGTCGTGAAAGGCTATGCTTTAGAGTAACTTCCAATTTAGCGAACTGAAATAACTATGGATTTCAAAGATAAAGTAGTTGTCATTACAGGAGGCGCACAAGGCATCGGGCGATGCATCGCAGAGGAGTTCCAGAAGGCTGGAGCCACGGTGTGTGTGATAGACAAGCAGCAGGGCGATCACTATGTTGGCGATATTGCCGACAAGAGGACGTTGGAGCGATTTGCCAATGAAGTGATTGGGCAATACAGTCATGTGGATTATCTCATCAACAATGCCCTCCCGTTGATGAAGGGCATCGACGAGTGCAGCTACGAGGAGTTCCAGTATGCCATGAGTGTAGGTGTGACGGCTCCGTTCTATCTTGCCAAGCTCTTTGCTCCACACTTCGCCGAGGGTGCAGCCATTGTGAATATCTCATCCTCACGCGATCGCATGAGCCAGCCGCAGACAGAAAGCTATACAGCAGCCAAGGGAGGCATTGCCGCCTTGACTCACGCCTTGGCCGTCAGCCTGGCAGGTAAAGTGCGGGTAAACAGTATTTCCCCAGGTTGGATTGACACAGCCCATACCGTCTATGAAGGCCCCGATGCCACTCAGCAACCAGTCGGTCGTGTAGGCAATCCGCTGGACATCGCCAACATGGTGCTCTATCTATGCTCGGACAAGGCTGGTTTCATCACGGGCGAGAACATCTGCATCGATGGCGGTATGACCCGCCAGATGATTTATCATGGAGATAACGGTTGGACCCTTGAACAATGACATAACACAACAATGACCAAGAAGAGAATTGACATCCGCGACTATGCCGGAGAGATAGTCCGGGCCATGCAGCCCTGGCGACAACGCAGCGTACCGCGGTAGCACATAGCTCACTTAACTATGAACTAAAAAAATGTGCGTAAACCTGCGGAATGTGCATTTTTTGGAGCGATTCCGCTGGTTTGCGCACATCTTGCTGCAATTGTTCAAAGGCACCGAGCCGCGGCATGCCGCGTAAACCGCCACCATCATGCAACGGCTTTACTACTTTACTACACTACTACATAACTACTTTAGGAAGTTAAATATCATCGAAGATTAATAGCAACATGAAGAAAATCATCATCATCGACGGAGGCCCGCGCAAGACGTTCAACACCGCCTCCATGCTCCAGAAGATTGCTGAGGGAGCAACATCGGTCAGCGACCAGATTGAGGTCAAGACCGTCCGTCTCTATGACCTCCAGTATCGCGGCTGCATGTCGTGCATGGCCTGCAAGCTCAAGGGACGCGCATCCAACATCTGCAAGTTCCGGGACGCACTCACTCCCGTGCTCGACGAGGTGGCACAGGCCGACGGACTGGTGCTGGGTTCGCCCATCTACTTCAGCGAGGTAACGGCCCAGCTCCGCGCACTGCTCGAGCGCCTCATCTTCCCCTGGCTGTCCTACAACGACTACAGCCTGACGGCACCCAAGCAGATGCCCGTCATCCTCACCTACACCATGAACGCCAACCAGCAGCAGGCACAGATGGTCTACCAGAGCATGGCCATCATCGAGAACTGCCTCGAGCGTGCAATGGGCGATGTCGAGCATGTCGACGCCCACAACACCTATCAGGTGCTCAACTACGACCGGTATGAGCTGGCAGGCTTCCCCGAGCCGATGAAGCGGCAATATTGCGACGAACACTGGGAGCAGGACTTGCAGCGAGCCTACGATGCCGGACGACGCATGGCACAGAAAATCATTGCCAGTTAATTTATCAGTAGTTAAGGAGTTAAATGGAGTTAAGACGTTACTTTTTTAGGTAGTAAAGTAGTAGTGTAGTAAAGCCGTTACCTGATTGCTGTAGGGGGAGGTGTGCTACAACTATAATGTATTGGCTTTACTACCCTACTACTCTACTACTCTACACCTAAAGAATTCTACTATATGACACTAAAAGAAGCAATTAAGGCCCGACACAGCGTCAGGCACTACAACCAACAGCCTTTGGACCACGATGTGGTGGGTGTGCTCAAAGCCGAGATTGACCGGCTCAACACCGAGGGACAGCTACACATCCAGCTGGTGCGCGATGAGCCTGAGGCTTTTCGGGGGCCACTGGCCCGATACGGCAAGTTTGGGGGTGTTCGCAACTATCTGGTCATGGCCGGTGTCAAGGCACCCGACCTGGACGAGCGCATCGGATACTATGGCGAGCAGTTGGTGCTGCTGGCACAGACGCTGGGACTCAACACCTGCTGGGTGGGACTCAGCTACAGGAAGATTCCCGGCACATACGTGCTGCGCGAGGGCGAGGTCATCAAGGCCTACATCGCCATCGGATATGGACAGACCCAAGGGGTGAATCATAAAATCAAGACAGTGCGGCAGGTAAGCAATGCCAGCGATGCGAGCCCCGCCTGGTTCAAGCTCGGCGTCGAGGCTGCACTGCTGGCACCCACGGCCATCAACCAGCAGAAGTTCTCGTTTGAGTATGTGGGCATGGTCGACGGGCGGCATCAGGTGCGCGCACACAGGGGCTTCTCGCTCGTGGGCTACACCCAGATAGACCTGGGCATCGCCAAGTATCACTTTGAGATTGGTGCCGGAAAGGAAAATTTCGACTGGGCATGAACATCGAGCAAGTCAGAGAGTACGCGTTGTCACTCCCTGGAGTGACCGAGGACCAAGCGTTTGGCGAAGACATCCTTAACTTCCGCTTGGAAGGAAAGATATTCGTCTGTCTGTGGTTAGGCGGCGGCAGGTATGACATGAAGGACGGAGTTTCTAGAATTGCCCTAAAATTATCACCAGACAGGAACATCGAGCTTAGAGAACAATTCTCGGCCGTGACACCAGCCTATCATTGGAACAAGACGCACTGGAGCGACGTGTATTATGAAGAGATGGGCGATGCAATGGTAGAGGGGCTGATCAGAGAGTCCTATCAGCTCATTGCGTCGAAGCTCCCTAAAGCGCTTCGGTCAAAGTATTTATCAGATACAGATTAATATCGATTGTGGTGAAATGAAACTGAAGAAAAGAAAATCAAATATGCAGCCATCTTCTTCCTCTGCTGGTTTGCCCTCCTGGTCTTTCTTGTGGATGGAGTTCTAGGTTTCCAGACGTTGGTTGACTACTTTGGCTCATACACCTTAGTGGAGATCACGCTATTGCTTTTGGTCACGTTACCAACGTTGGCAGTTTACAAATTCACCAAAGAATAAAATATCTATGAAGAAAGTAAAGATTACCATCCTCAAAACGATGCTGAATGAGGACTTGGCGAAAGAATATGGCATCCCCGGGCTGAAAGCCTGCCCCATGATGAAGGTGGGCGATGTGTTTTATGCTGACTACGCAAAACCAAAGGGTTTCTGTGACGAGGCGTGGAAGGCTATCTACCAGTATGTGTTCGCTTTGGCTCATGGTGCCGACAAGGAACTGTTCTACTATGGTGACTGGATCAAAGAGCCCGGAGTTGCCATTGTGAGCTGCAATGATGGTCTGCGCCCTGTGATTATGAAACTTGAAGCGACTGACGAGGAAGCCAAGATTGAATATACGCCAATAGACAGATAAATCGGAATTTACATGAATCGTAATTCTCAAATCATTCGGACTAGTTGGATAGGCATAGTTGCCAATGTCTTTCTGGCAGGTTTTAAGGCGGCAGTAGGCCTTCTTGCAAATTCTGTCGCTATTGTGATGGATGCGGTTAATAATCTCAGCGATGCGTTGTCGAGCGTCATCACCATTGTCGGCACTAAACTGTCACAACGCCCAGCCGACAGGAAGCATCCCTTCGGTCATG
>Ga0256404_1006995_pt1 | contig 18167 bp, 17 predicted proteins | sample RumenRJG_01DNA_FD_185990 | JGI IMG/M metagenome (GOLD analysis project Ga0256404, IMG submission 185990) | Bovine rumen microbial communities from Lethbridge, Alberta, Canada - RJG_01 | ecosystem: Host-associated > Mammals > Digestive system > Stomach > Rumen | place: Canada: Alberta | collected...
ATCTGGATGTCATCATCTCCCGGCTGTACGAGGACTATGTTCTTGGAAATCTCAATCAGGACAGATACAGAAAGATGTCTGCGGACTATGAAGCCGAACAGGAACGGTTAAAGCTCGAAATTGAAGTTATCGAAGAATGGGTGGAACAGCGGGAAGAAATGAATGACGGTCTGGATGCCTTTATCGCCCTGACACAGAAATATGTGGATGTGGAGGAACTGACACAGACCATCGTGAACGAGTATATCAAGAAGATCGTTGTCTATGCCCCGGACAAGTCCAGCGGCAAGCGCAAGCAGAAAGTGAAGATTTTTTTCAACTTTGTGGACGATGTGGATATTCCCGTTATTTCCGAGCCTATTGTCACACAAACAACCTATGAACGCAGAAAAACGGCGTGACCTTCGGGTCACACCGTTCTCTGCGACAAAATAGTTACTTGTCACTATTAAGCCTTGATTTCCGGGGGTTTTAAAGTGGCGTGCACCGCGGCGCGGCGAATAAGCCGACCGCACGCATTAAGCTCGTCGGATATCCGGCGGGGCAAGACTGACCGCATGAATGAACGGGTTTCTATTTCTTCTGGTTCTTTCTGATTTCGAATATTACGCCCACCGGTCTGGTTATGTGACCTTTGCCGCAGTATTTATCCTTTAGAAGAATTCGTTTCTTCCAGATGTTGAAATAATAGATTTTGTTATTTACATAGGCGCGTGCGTTTCTTTTACATCCTTTTTTCACGACGACATCCTGCTCGTCGGAAATCGTTCGCTTCTTTGAGATGGAAAATTCATATGCAGCTTTAAGGGCGGCCTTTACTGTTTTTCCGTCAACGTCTACTCCCGCGGCGGCAGAAAAGGTATGCGTCGTGGAAATTTCCTCGCTTGCTTCGGGGTTCTGCAGCCCGTAGGTTTCCGCAATGGCTGTGATTGCTTTTCTGCCGGTAAAGGAGTGTGTGTAATTGTAATCAGACAGCGTAATAGAAGCCTTTTCGATATCTGCTGCGGTCTCCTCTGAGGGTTGAGGGGATGCCGCAAAGGAAAAGGTGACCGTTGAAGCAATCAGAGCCGATGTGAGAACGGCACAAAAGAATTGCCTTAAATGTGATTTCATAGATACTTCTTTTCATATGCGTAGAAAATGCCTGATTTGAATATACAGAAAAATCCGACGCATGTCAAGGGAACTGTATGAATGTCCTTGCCTTCCTGATAAACGGATATGTAATATGAATTAATTTATCATAAAAGTGATGTAATTTTATTTTCCCAGTAACCAGTCAGACAGGTTTCTGACCTGGATGCCGTTGTAGTTCCCTATAGTGAGCCGATCTCCTGTCAGGACGATTTTCTCGTAGTTGTCCCGGATATTTGAGAGCGGCTTCAACTCGCGGTCGAATGTATCTTTCGCGGTCATATCTGCTGTAACCTGAAAATAGGTATAGGTGCTCTGTTTTTCTGCAACGAAGTCAACCTCGGTATTGCCGACCTTCCCTGTCATAACGCGGAAGCCTCGGCGAAGAAGCTCGAAATAAACCAGGTTCTCCAGTGAAAAACCCAGATCGTATTGAATGCGCGGCAGGATATGGTTCCTTAGACCAAGGTCCACAATATACAGCTTTTGATTCGCTTTCAGAAGCTGTTTTCCCACGATATCAAAACGCTCTGCCGGATAGAAGATAAAGGATTCTGTGAGCGCCTCAACATAATTGCTTACCGTGTTAGCGGAGACTTTTCTTCCGTTTGAGATCAGATAGTTGGTGATGCTCCGGATGGAGACCGGATTTCCGGTCACACTTGCCAGATATTTAGCTATGGTCTTCAGCAGGAGAACGTCCGTGATCTTTCTTTTGTCAGGATCAGTTTCCTTCCTGGCCTGGCGGTCCTCTATGTCCTTTATGATTACGGTATTGTAGATGCCTTCTAAATAGGTGTCTACCTTTTCCGGCGTCCGGTCCATAACGGCAATATAGGGGAGGCCTCCGTCACGCATATATTCCGAAAGACCGCGATCCGGATTCATGCCGGTGATCTTCAGATATTCTTTAAAGGACAGGGGCAGCATCTTGATTTCCACATAACGGCCTGTCAGCAGTGTGGCAAGATCCCCCGAAAGCAGGCAGGCGTTGGAACCGGTGATGTAGATGTCTGCGTTCGGCTTGACATACAGACTGTCAACAACCTTTTCAAAGGATGGAACCTTCTGGATTTCATCCAGGAAAATGTAGGTCTTTTTTTCTCCATGCAGATGCTCCTTGAGAAAGGCATAGAGTTTTCGATAGTCCTGCAGCTCCTCATATTCCAATTCTTCGAAATTGACAGAAACGATCTGTTCCTTTGAGATCCCGTTTGCCATAAGCCACGCCTGATATTGCAGCAGCAAGGTGGATTTTCCGCAGCGCCTGATACCGGTGACGACTTTGATTACCTGTTCATCCTTCCACTGAATCAGACGTTCCAGATATTCTTTCCTTTCAACCAAGATGATCACCTCCATCAAGTAGTGTTTCGATTTTAGCATACAAAACGCAAAAAATCAATATATATTCCGAAATGAGAACATAATTGCTGAAAAACAGATTACTGTTCCGAAACGGGAACAATAAGAGAGATGCGCCGGAGAATGTGACAAAGGCAACGGAAATTCTTGAAGTCCGCTCTTTGAACCACTATAATAACTATAACAGCAGCTGCTCATTGAGTCCCCGTCGGACTTGACGGGCGCTGACGGAAGTTTGTCAGCAGCGCCGCAGCGCACAATCCGGAAGCAGGGTGCATCGGACTTAGCGGGAGCTGCCGCGGACGGAACCGTCGTGCGCGTACTTTGTACCGGCGGATTCCGCGGGCAAAGAAGAAATCAGCCGAATCAAATCAGGGAAACGGAGAGAGCAATGAAACAGTATGATTATCTGATCGTGGGCGCCGGACTTTTCGGCGCTGTATTTGCAGAGAGGGCGCATCAGGCAGGCAAGCGCGTGCTGGTGATCGACCGCAGGCCGCAGGTGGCAGGCAATGTCTATACAGAAAAAATCGAAGGGATACATGTGCATCGGTATGGCGCTCATATTTTTCATACCAGCGATTCCCGCGTCTGGAATTATGTCGGACAGTTTGCGGATTTCAACCGCTTCACCAACTCCCCCGTGGCGAATTACCACGGTGAGCTGTATTCGCTGCCCTTCAATATGTATACCTTCAATAAAATGTGGGGCGTCGTGACGCCGCAGGAAGCGCAGGAAGAAATCCGCCGGCAGCGCCGGGAGGCGGGGATCACGGACCCGAAAAATCTGGAGGAGCAGGCGATCAGCCTCGTCGGAACAGATATCTATGAGAAACTGATCAGGGGCTACACGGAGAAGCAGTGGGGGCGTCCATGCGATCAGCTTCCTGCTTTCATTATCCGCAGGCTGCCGGTGCGCTACACCTTTGACAACAATTACTTCAACGCACTCTATCAGGGGATCCCTGTGGGCGGCTATACCCGTATGGTGGAGAATATGCTGCGGGGCGTCGAGGTGCGTCTGGGGGTGGATTATCTGGAGCACAAAGAAGAACTGAACGGCCTCGCAGCCGCGATTGTGTATACCGGCGCGATCGATGAGTTTTTCGGATATCGTCTGGGGAACCTGGAGTACCGGTCCGTCCGGTTTGAAACCGAGGTGCTCGACCGGGAAAATTTCCAGGGGAACGCCGCGGTCAATTACACAGACAGAGAGACCCCGTGGACCCGGATTATCGAGCATAAATGGTTCGAGTTCGGCAGGGACGGGGACGGAAACCCGCTGCCGAAGACCGTCATCAGCAGAGAGTACAGCGCGGAGTGGAAGCCGGGAGATGAGCCGTACTATCCGGTAAACGACGAAAAAAACAGTTCCCTGTACAAAGAATACAGAGAACTGGCAAAGAACGAGCCTAAAGTGATTTTCGGCGGCCGTCTGGGAGAATATCGGTATTACGATATGGATCAGGTGATCGGTGCCGCACTGGCACTGGCCGAACAGCAGCTCTGCAGGTAGTGCGCTGCTTTCGGCTGTGGGCGCATGTTTTGCGTTCGTCAACGCCATTAAGTCCGACGGGAAATCAATGAACTGACGCTAATTGAATCCGTAGATCAGACGGACCACGCGATAACCGCGGCATACGATCTCGTGCCCCACTTTTCCGGGAAGTCCGACGCAGCGGACCATCAGACTGTGACGCAGGAAATGATAGATGACCGGATCGGTTTTCTCAATATACCGCCACAGAGCTCCCCGCCTGGCGAAGGCTCTTTTGGTGCCATCCAACTGCAGAATCGTATGGGTGATCATGGTTACGATTTCCAGATAGTTGCGCATGTATTTGAAGCATTTGACATGCGGGAATTTCGCATTGGAGAAGATCTCGACCATGATTTTGTTGACGCGGATCTGCTGATCGATGCGGCGGATCATGACTTTCTCATTGACGGACTGATCCTCCCGGCCGATGAAGTAGCGGTAGAAGGGGACGTCCATATAATACATGGTTTTTACAAAGGGAAGCGGCTGGAACGCGAAGATATTGTCCACGTAGAACGTGTGCTCCGGCAGCTTCAGCCCGCATTCCCTGAGCAGCTCCGTCCGGTAGACCATGGAGTGCATCAGGATGTAGTGGGCCTTCTGCAGATGACCGACGTCTTTCCAGCCGAAAAACCGACCCTTTGGGAGGCCCGCAGGGCGCATGACTTTTTTGTGATATGCTCCCGCCTTTTCATAAACGTAGTTGAAAACCAGCAGATCCAGCGGCTGGTCCTGCTCGATGACCAGATTCAGGAAACGGAGTACCTTTCGATAGCTCGCTGAATCTGCCCAGTCATCGCTGTCAACGACCTTGAAGAACCGGCCGGACGCGTTGGCGATTCCGGTGTTCACCGCGGCGCCATGCCCTCCGTTTTTCTGATGAATGGCCCGGACGATCTGCGGATATCGCGCCGCATATCGGTCGGCGATTTCAGCAGTGCGGTCTGTGGAACCGTCATCCACGATGATAATTTCGACGTCTTCCCCTCCGGGGAGCAGTGATTCGACACACTTTTCCATATATTCTTCCGAGTTAAAACAGGGGATCGCAAAGGTTATTACTTTTTCTTTCAAACTGAATTTCCTTCCGTTCGGGGGGGATTATGCGGTAATGTCATCTCTGACTCGGGCAGGCTTTCTGACCTCATAGAAATCAAACTGATCCACACACCATACGATGGCAATGAACATGATGCACGCCGACAGCACGTCCAGAACAGAGTGCTGCTTCAGGAACATCGTGGCCAGTACAATGAGAAGCGAAAGCACGTTTGCTGCGATTAGAACCAGCGGATTCCGCGCCAGCTTGCCGCGGCAGGTGTGCAGCGCTTCCAGTACAACGAGCGTATTGAATACGTGAATGCTCGGCGCGACATTCGTCGGCGTGTCGGTCTGATACAGGCGTGCCACCATTTGACAAAAGATGTTGTCGTTCGGCATTTCAGTCGGACGAAGATAGAGTATCGTCGGGTAGATGGTGGAAGTGATCAGGAAGAACAGCATACCGGCCATCAGAATCAGCGATGTCCGTCGAAAGGCCGCTTCGTCTGCGAACAGAAGATAGATCATAATTGCCGGAACAAAAGCAAACCATAAAAAATACGGCACAATGAAATATTCGCAGAATGGGATAAGACTGTCCAGCGACGAATAGATTACGTGATAGTGACTGCCGGTATTCTGCTCCAGCGCCGAAAACCAGATCATGTAGAATACCATGAACACCAGAAGCGGCGCAGAGATCCTGAGCTTATGCTGTATATCTTTTTTTTCCAGTAAATTCATAATACAACTTTCTCCTGCTCTCTATTGTATTACGGGTTTGTGTTGGTTTTGTAAACAGATGAGTATATAATAACACACAGAACGGTCGACGTGCAAATTACCGGAAAAAATTGGCGGTGTCAATTTGTTGTGGAGTTTTTCGGTTGACAACTCTCTTGTATTTTTAAATTGCTTCTAATTTAGTGTCTGCTCTGAAATAGAAAAAGCCGGATGCTCCTTTGTTGGAGAACACCCGGCTATGTAAAAACCGGCTGATTTCTGCTGAAACCAACCGGCTAAATAGATGATTTATATGTCCGAAATGTTATCTCGCGTCTCTGTCGTTCCTTGCCTTTTGAATTGATTTTTCTTTATTCATCAAGGCCGTCAGAGCGAAATCTAATATATGAGTTCTCCTCTCAGTCAGCATTGTCAGATAAAATTTCTTCTGGAGATCACTGATAAATGGCGTATGGTCGATGATCTCTTTGATTTTTCCCATGTCGATGCGGGGGACTATGCGTTTTAGCGCGCGATTGCAGTCCTCGTTTTGCAGAGAAGAAATATAATCAAAGTATTTGATTTTCTTTCCGTTCTGCATAATGGCTGAAAGGGGGATATTGTAAATACGATGGTTGCGTTCACCCGGATCAGAAAGCACCGCCTCCATGATTTGCTCGTCAGCCTGTGGGTACAGGCAGCTCCCACAGTCATAGACCGGAGCGAGTGTCATTTCGTCGGTACGGTCATCATACAGAAAACCCCAGTTTCCATTGTGCCTGTCCCAGTTACCAATGAAAGCGTCTACAATGAACATATCCCAAAACCGTTCCAAAAGACTGTCACGGTCTACAAGGGTCTGTTCGTCAATCGTCTGGAGAATGTCTATAAGCTCTGTCCCGTAGCCCTGCCGTTCCGAATCAATCATGCGATTTTTGAGGGAGGCAAAGTCCTGCAGCGAGACGCCCGGTTCCGTAAAGTCACCACAGGCGACAACGATTTTCTGTTTCCCCTTTACCGTATAAATCCCCATCAGGGTTTTTTGAACCGAAATGCCGATACTCTCATAAATCTGGCAGCCCAGGTATTCGGAAAAACAACTGTTGCTGTAGCTCATGCCTTTATTCAGCTTTACCTGCGGAGGAAACTTGAGCATATACTGTTCGCCTTCGTAAATCACGGAGATTTTATTCCCGTTTGCACCGGCGTAGGTCTTTTTTCGCTTTTTCAGTTCTGTAAAATCTATGACGTTCATACCGTTACGCCTTTTCCAATCTCAAATATTTTTCCCGTAAATACCATGCCTGTTCCGGATTAATGATCTGATTGACCTCTGCATTATTGATGTCTGTCTGAAGATTACAGTAATCACAGTCCCAGCGGAGATAAGGTTCTCCGCCATCCAGCTTCTCCCACGCAGCCTTCATGGCGGCAATGGATTCCACCAGAAATGGCGGCAGACCGCGTTCCAGATAGGTCTTATCCTTCGGAAGCCCGGTTGCACTGTCATAAGGGGAAGACAGTTCCATAATGTCCTCCATCGTACAATCCAACGCCTTTGCAAGCTGCTGAACAGTTTTGGCCGAACAGCGTTCGATCTCGCTCCGTCCTGCGCATATATCCATGATTGTAGTCTTTGGCACACCGCTGACTTTTGAAAGATGGTATTTTGTGATCTGTCTTTGGTCAAGCAAAGTCTGCAAGTCCATGTCGTCACCTCCCGTTCATTGTTCATTTTCATTATATCGGTATGCCGACCTAATGTCAACAGTGCAGACTGAAAGACTGTTCCCTTCGTTTCCGAATACCAATGATAAAAAAGATGATACCTGAGATCATCAAACCTGCATCAATATTATTGTCGCAGCATGAAACAGAAAGCACAGAACTGATTTCCGAGCTGTCGTCCTCGGTCGGTAGTTTTGAGATTCAGCCGCCGCAGCATGATGCGGCGGTTTCTTTTTGTGGCAAGGTTTCTCGCTTAATTTCTGCCGGGAAGGGTAATTATACAACAAATAATCGTAAGGAAACTCAGGTAGCCTGACGAGAGATCAGGGAGGAAAACGCTTATGAAATCAATACTGATCCGGGACACGACCCGGGAAGAACGTATCCGCATTGTCACACAGGCGCTGTCCGTGTGCGGCGGGAGTTGCTCCGGATGTAACGGTTGTGACAACATGGGCGGCGGCATCGTGGACAATTTCTACAGACCGTATATCGACGGAGAGAAAGAAATTGCGGAGCTGAACATGGAGTATAATGCACCGTTTGTACGGGGGTGAGAGTGCTATGGAGGAAAAGGAATGCTATATCTTCCGTTGCGAGAAATATCCGCACTGCAAGAAAGCGAAGGGGAAATGCTGCGCCATCGATTTTGATGCGGAGATTCCCAGGGTGCGTGAGGGAGAATGTACAAAGGGAAACGGATATCCTCTGTTTGAGGACGACGGCAGAAGTTTTTTCAATCCTGACAACCTGTGATCACGAGCTCCGGTTTTGTCGCGGCCCCGGTGGGCTCCGGTTTTGTTCTGCGCCGCTGGGACCGCCAGCGCCACTCGCACCGCCGGTCGTGCGTAGCGGCTGCGAGACCCATCTGCAGCTGTGCCGTCGGTCGCAAGCGGCGGTTTTGGGCTTCATCTGCAGCCACCGCATCACAACGCGGCGTTTTTCCTCTCTGGCATCTGGCAGGGATTTCCTCCCCGCGCCCGTCATCTTTTGTTTACAAAAATTTAACACCCTCCCGACAGGAAATTTAACATACCTGTTTTACAATCTTTTTAGGAAGAAGAGGAAAACCAATTGATAAGAGCGGACAAACACAGTGAACGGAGGTACGACAATGAATCAGGCAATTATCGATATAGGCTCAAACTCCATGCGTCTCACCGTCTATGATGTGACGGATTCCGGGTTCGAAATTTTGTTTAAGGAAAAGGTCATGGCCAGTCTGGCCGGCTATGTGGAGGACGGGCGTCTTACCGACGAGGGCATGTCTTGTGCGGCGGTGGGACTGCTGCAGTTCAAGTTCATGCTGGAAAGTCTGAAAATCGAAAATGTACATGTCTTTGCCACAGCATCTCTGCGAAACATCAGCAACACTGACGAAGCGGAGACGCGGATCAGCGAACTCACCGGCTTTTCCATTGAGATCCTTTCGGGTAAGGAAGAGGCATACTACGGATATATCGGCGCGATGAAGGAGTTCGAGTGTGCCAGCGGCGCCTTTGTGGACATCGGCGGCGCCAGTACGGAAATCGTCACCTTCGCAGGAGGGAAGGTGGATCGCTCGGGGAGCTATGAAACCGGGTCGCTGCGCCTGTATAAAGACTGCGTCCGCAAGATCCTTCCCGGAGAGCGCGGCATCGCGAGGATCCGGGCAACTGTGGAGAGTAAGATCCCGTCTGCAGCGTTTCGGGACAAAGACATCAAGAGAATCATCTGCGTAGGCGGAACCGCCCGTGCCGTGCTGAAATTAGCCCGCAGAGTGTGTGGTGTTCCGGCAGAGGACCGGGTGATTACACGGAAGCATTTTGATGCTGTGGGAAAGGCTCTGCTGACTGAACGGAAAGAGGCGGCAGATTTGATTCTGAAGGTGGCACCCGAACGGATTCACACCATGATCCCGGGATACCTTATCATGCAGTATATCGTTGAAAGGTTCGACGCTAAAGAGATTGCTATCGGACGGTATGGCGTGAGGGAGGGATATCTGTGCAAAAGAATTCTGAAGTAGAAAAATATAATTTCGCCTATACCCGGAATCGGGAACTGAGCTGGCTGGACTTTAACCGGAGAGTCCTTGAAGAGGGCGCACGGGAAAACGTTCCGGCTCTGGAGCGACTGAAATTCGTCTCGATTTTCTCCAGCAATCTAGACGAGTTTTTTATGGTGCGGGTGGGGAGTCTGTTCGACCTTTCCATCGTTTCTCCGGACGAAATTGATAACAAAAGCGGAATGACGCCGGGGAAACAGCTGAAGGAAATTTACAAGGCTATTCCCGGGCTTATCCGCAGAAAGCAGGAGGTTTGGCGGTCGGTACAGGAAAAGCTGAAGCAGTATTCGATTCGGGACCTGACCTATGAGGACCTGACCGAAGAGGAGCAGGCGCGGATAGAGACATATTTCCAGCAATTCATCTATCCCGTGATTTCGCCTCAGGTCGTGGGTTCCCATCATCCGATTCCGCATTTTGTGAACAAAGCCCTGTACGTTACAGCGTTGCTGAAGAACGGCGGAGGGAAGGCGTCGCTGGGATTCATTCCTATTCCGGAGTCGCTGCCGGCATATCTGATTCCTGCCGAAGGGGATGCCGAAAAGGGACGTTATATTCGGATTGAGACGATTCTCACACATTTCGCGCCGGAGCTGTTCGGGCGCTATGATGTAGATGAATGCTGTACAATCTGCGCGACCAGAAACGCGGATATCCAGTTCGACGATGATAAATTTGAGGACGAGGAATCCGACTTCCGTAATCGGGTCAGCACTCTGCTGAAAAAACGCCGCAGTCTGGATATCATGCGGTTGGAAATCGACCGAGAGATCAGCCGGGAGTTTTTTGAAAAGCTTACCCGACGTATCCGTGTCCGAAACCGTCAGGTCTACCGGGATGAGACGCCTTTGAATATGAAATATGTGTTTCAGCTGATCGGCGAACTTCCGGAAAGCCTGTCGACCCCACTTTTGTACCCGGAATACACTCCACGCTGGCCGGAAAGCCTGACGAAAGGCAGAAGCATCATAGAGCAGGTGAAATCGGGCGATCATCTCCTCTTTTTTCCCTTCGACGCAGTGGATCCGTTCCTGGAACTGCTGAACGAAGCTGCGGATAGGGACGATGTGCTCTCAATTAAAATCACGATATATCGTCTGGCATCCACGTCCAGAATCGCTCGGATTCTGTGCCGCGCTGCGGAAAACGGGAAGGAGGTTCTTGTGATGATGGAGCTCCGCGCCCGGTTCGATGAGGCGAACAACATCGCCTGGTCGAAGGTGATGGAGGAGGCGGGCTGCGAGGTTGTTTACGGCGTTGAGAATTACAAATGTCACAGCAAGGTCTGCCTGATTACACTGAAGGAGCGGGGACATCTGAGTTATATCACGCAGGTCGGCACCGGCAACTATAATGAGAAGACTAACGCGCAGTATACGGATCTGTCACTGATGACGGCTTCCCGGGAGATCGGTGAGGACGGCGTTGCGTTTTTTCGCAACCTGCTTGTGAATAATCTGGAGGGCTCGTACAAAGAACTGTTGGTGGCGCCTGCCGGCATTCGGAAGGCTGTGCTGAAGCACATTGATGAGGAAACGGAAAAAGGAAGCGATGGCTATATCTGTATCAAAGCCAACGCGGTGACGGAAAGGCATGTGATTGACCGCCTTCAGAAGGCGTCGGACGCCGGCGTGGAAATTCATCTGATCATCCGGGGGATCTGCTGTATTTGCCCGGAGGTGGCCGGATATACAGAAAATATTCATGTGAAGAGGATCGTCGGAAGGTATCTGGAGCACGCCCGGATTTACTGCTTCGGGCGCGGAGAAGAGGCAAAACTGTATATTTCCTCTGCGGATCTGATGACACGGAATCTGCGGCGGCGCGTGGAGGTGGCCTGTCCGGTTCATGACCCGGATATCCGTCAGCAGCTTTTGTGGATTCTGCAGACAGAGCTGCAGGATGAAAGTGAAAGCGGCGGGTTCAGCAGCCAGGATGAATTTATGAAACAGTCTATTCATCGGATTCCGCAGGTTGCCGCAAGACCGGCAGAACCGGCGGAATCCCGGAGACCGGGGCTGCTGGAGAGGCTCCGGCGCAGGCTGTTAATCTGACACTTCAGAGTTCCCGAAGAAGCCGGCGACCAAAATCTCCGCAGGAGCGCCGCCGAAGGCTCCGGCATGTGGAACCTTTCAGAGCTCCCGAAGAAGCCGGCGGCCGAAATTTCTGGCGCGCTGCTCCTTCTCTGCATCCATGAATTCCACGTTATATCCGAGGTGACGCTCGGCGATTTTTCCAAGATACTGCAGGCCGGAATGCCTGCAGTATCTTTTCAGTCCTTCTTCCAGAAGATCCGTGCCCTTCTCCGGCCGATAACCGCAGGTGGAGATTAAGGCGATTTTCTTACCTGCCCACAGCGATGGGCCTTTTTCATCGCCGTAATATTTGTTCAGCGCATAGGCGGTCCGGTCCAGACATGCCTTCATCGGGGCGGTGCAGTACCAGACGTAGATCGGCGTGGCAAGCAGAATCAGTTCGCTTGAAAGCATAGAACTGAAAATCCCGCCCATATCGTCGTTCAGAACGCAGGCGGGCGCGGACCAGTCACGCTGGCACCCGCGGCAGGCGAGACAGGGACGGATGTTCATGTCATACAGATTAAATTCTTCACATTCAGCGTCTGCCCGGGTCAGCTCGCTGATGACCGGCTTCAGAAGGCTGTTGGTGTTCCCTTCAGGGCGCGGACTGCCCTTCAATATGCATACTTTTCTACTCATGTGAAATATTATAAATTCCTCACCGGCAGATGTCAATGAATTCACCTCCCGGAAAATTTTCTGTTTGATACTGGCACTCGATGGGTATGAGTGCTAACAAAGGCAGAAGTATCGGATGAAACCATCCGGGAAGTTACATTAGAGATTGAACAAATGGAGGTAATTAGGATGTTTGTAGTACCTGTATATAACGTTATTGTCGTACCGGAGGCGCGCATCCTCTTTCAGACCGACCGGTTTACACAGCTGGCGGGCAGGAGTCCGGAGGAGGGAGAGCACGTCATCTTCCTGGTGCAGAAAAGAGAAGAGAGCCGGGAGGAACTGACTGCGGACAGCTTCTATCCCATCGGCGTTTCCGGCGTCATAAAGGAAGTAAACCCCAACGGATATCTTATTGTGGAGACCACGGCGAGGGTGAACGTGGATTCGGTGAGAATTGGCGAGGAACAAAGAATTGAGCTGAACGTTACGCCGAGGGCGGATATCAGCGATACGGATCCGGAGGATGAACGCGAGAGGCTGGAAAAACTGAAGGCGGCGCTGATCGCCTACACCTCCGGCTTCCAGTGGGGGCCCATCGCCCGCAATTACATCATGCAGTGGCGGAATCTGAACGAGATCGCCGCAGGTATGTCTCAGTGGATGGGCAATCCGCCGGAGGATAAATATGCGATTTTGGCGACGGACAGCAAGTCAGCCAGAAACGACCTGATTGAAAAGGGAATGTATGAATATATCGAAATCGCCCGGCTGACGACTGAGGCGGAGAACGAACAGGAGCAGGACTACCGCAAGGCATATCGGGAGAACGCCATCCGGAAGCAGATGGATTATCTGCAGAAACAGCTGGATGAGATGCATCCGGAGAATGTCAGCGATGTGAGACGATTTGAACTGAAAATCGAGGAATCCGGTATGAACCCGGACGCCCGCCGGGAGGCGGAAAAGGTGCTGAACCGTCTGAAACAGGAAAATCAGAACAGCGCGGAATCCGGAATGCTGTATGATTATCTGGATTTTGTCACCGGCCTGTCCTGGAAAAAGGAGCCGGCGGAGACGATACGCATCAGCGAGGCGCAGGAGATTCTGGACGAGGATCACTTCGGCATGAAGAGGGTCAAGGACCGTATCATTCAGCAGATTGCGGTTATGGATCTGCAGAAGAAACAGTCCGGATCGATTCTTTGTTTCGTCGGCGCTCCCGGCACAGGCAAGACCAGCATCGGACAAAGCATCGCCCGGGCGCTTCACAGAAAATACGTGCGGGTCAGCCTCGGCGGAGTACGGGATGAGGCTGATATCCGCGGACATCGCCGTACCTACATCGGCGCAATGCCCGGCAGAATTATGGACGGCATTGCCAAAAGCGGTGTTTCCAATCCGGTCATGGTTCTGGATGAGGTGGACAAGCTGGGAGAATCGTATAACGGCGATCCGGCGTCGGCGCTTCTGGAAGTATTGGATCCGGAGCAGAACGGCACTTTCACCGACCATTATATGAACGTGCCCTATGACCTGTCCGACGTGTTCTTCATCTGTACGGCCAATACGCTGGATACGATTCCTGAGCCGCTGCTGAACCGTATGGAAGTCATCCGTTTTCCGGGATACACCGCGGCGGACAAATTCCAGATTGCACGGCGGCATCTTCTGCCGAAGGCGATGGAATCCATGGGAATCCGTCCGAAGGATCTGAAGATCAGTGACGATGTGCTGAGGACGATTATCGACGATTACACTGCCGAGTCCGGTGTTCGCGGGCTGAAGAAACGGCTGGATACTTTGTGCCGCGTGGCAGCGGTGGAAATCGTGAAGAGTCGGACAGAGGCTGCCGATGCAAACGGAGAGGTATCTTCCAACGATGCGGCGGGGCCGGGAGTTGTCGTCGCAGTGGAGGATCTGCGCAGATATCTGGATATGACGCCCATCTCCCATGATCATGTGCTGGCGGAGAAAAAGCCCGGAATCGTTACGGGTCTGGCGTGGACCAGTGCCGGAGGAGAGATTCTGTTCATTGAGACTTTGTTTACAAAGGGAAATGGCAAGGTTGTGATTACCGGTCAGTTGGGCGACGTCATGAAGGAGTCCGTGCAGATCGCTGTCAGCCTTGTGAAGTCGCTGTTCCCCGATAAGGAGAAACTGTTTGAGGAAAATGACCTGCACGTTCATGTTCCGGCAGGTGCGGTTCCCAAGGATGGGCCGTCGGCGGGTATTACCCTGACAACGGCGCTGGCGTCGCTTGTTACCGGGAACGCGGTCAGTCCGAAGCTTGCGATGACCGGTGAGGTTTCGCTGCGCGGCGTCGTCACGCCAATCGGCGGACTGCCTGAAAAGCTGATGGCGGCACAGCGCGCCGGAGTTGAGACGGTGTTCATTCCGGCGGAAAACGTGAATGATTTGGAGGACGTCCCGCAGGAGGCAAAGGATAAGCTGGAGATTATCCCTGTTTCCGAAGTGAAGGAGGTTCTGCAGAAGGCGGAGATACTGTGACCGCCGATTGCTTTGCCGAAGACCGGCGCTCCGTAACCGGAGAGCCGGTCTTCGGCTGTTTTACGGGTCTGGCGCCGACCGTCCAGACTTTAAGACCGAAGCGGCAGACGAATCTCTTCGAAGGAAGTTTAATTTATTTGATATTGATGTTATAATATAGCGTATACTTGCTTTTTTAACAAATGTATCAGCGATGTTTTTGTTGATGACATTGTCAAATTACATTGAGATGAAACGTATAAAAAATTACAACAGTAAGGTGGTATGAATGATGACATATGTTATCAGCGGCTATGCCCTTGTCGCGAAGGCTCTGGTTCCCGCCACAGCAGCGTATATTTTGTTCCTGGCGATTCTCGCGGTTTCAGGTAATAGAAAAATGATTTCAGCTCACCTGCTGTATCTGAAGGAGTTCATCTTCCTCGTTTATATTTTGTCGGCGGGGATTATAACAGGTCTTGTCTTCCCGGAAAGCTGGCGATTCGACCCGGATTTTTCCTTCAATCTGACGCCTTTTACAAATGAAAGTCTTACGATGATTTTCTTTAATGTTCTGCTCTTTCTTCCGATGGGGATATTGCTTCCGGCGATTTTCCGCAAAATGAACTCATGGCGGAACATACTGACCGCGGCAGTGCTCATTCCCATCGGAGTTGAGGTAACACAGATGCTTTTCGCGGGGAGACTGGCAGACATTGATGATGTGATTGCCAATTTCCTCGGGTGCATGCTCGGATATGTGGTTTACAGAATACTGTCGGCACTGTTTTGTAACAGAAAGAAACGGTCGGTCGGGCTGGGAACCGCCTCGGTTCTGGTGGACTTTATCGCGCTGTGCTGGGGCGTCACTCTGCGGGGCTGGTGCCTGGGTGATCTGGTGTTCCGGCACCTTGGGCTCTCTGCCTGGTCGAATAACAGTGACGGCGTTTACGCGATGAGCGGGGTGCATTATCCGGAAATCGTGACACTGTTACTGCTCGGAGGGGCTTTGCTGCTGGCCGGGCGATATAACAAAGATTATCTGGCGGCGCCGGGCGCCGTTGTCGCTGTCGCGGGAGGCGTTTATACGATCGTCTCAATGTTGCTCAGCGTTCACTGAGCGGCCGGAGGGCAGCCGGAATTTCAGAAAAGCAATATGGGTTCATGAACCCGAAATATAGGAGGAATATGATGATTTATCTGATCGATTTTGAAAATGTGTCCAACGGAGGCTTCAACGGAATTGAAAACCTGACGGAGAAGGACGAGATTAAACTGTTTTACTCGGAGAAGCGGAGCACGATCTCCATCGGCGTTCACCGGAAGCTGGAGGGCTCCAGAGCGAAAAAGGAATACCTGCCGATTAAGACGGGCGGGAAGAACGCGTTGGATTTCCAGCTTGTGACTTGGCTGGGATATATGATTGCCCGTAATGAGAACGCTGAGTACTGCATCGTCAGCAACGATACAGGCTTTGATTACGCCATCGACTTCTGGGAAAAGCGCGGCGCGCGGGTCATGCGCAGTGCGGATCTGAACGGCGTTCAGATGAAGCACATGCGTGAGAAACTGAAAGAGCTTCTGCCGGCGGAAACCAGAGATGAAGCGGACCGGATCATGGAACTGATCAGCAAATACAAAACCAAGCAGGGCATCAATAACGCGCTGGTCAAAAAATACGGTTCGGAGGACGCCGGCGTGATCTACAAATCAATCCGCCCGATGCTGGCGGGCAAGAAGGGGAAATAACAAAGCCATCCGCAAACAGTGAATACAAAGAAACCTCTCCGACATTCCGGGATGTTGGAGAGGTTTCTGTTTGTAAATCTGTTGGCAGCGTGCTCAGCATCCATTTTACCGTCTTATGAACATTACCTGAACACTGCCTGAGCACGCATTAATCAATTGTTCTTTCTTTGCCGATACCAAACAAAGGACAGAGCCGGCGTGTTCGGGCGGTTTTCAATTGTTTCGATATGTCCTTCGGTATCTGTTTCTTTGATCTCAAAGACGATTGGATCGCTGTCTGGGTCGAATACGACGTAATCCGGCGATGCGATTTCACGAATCTGGTAGCTGCCGATCGGAAGGTTGTCAATCTGCGCCTGACCCTTTTCGTCGGTTATCATACCGATGGAATATTTGCCGGATTTGATTTCGCGGCCGTCGCCGCGCGTCAGCCGGAACGTAACTCCGGGAATCGGCGTTGTTGTTCCTTCGATGACCTTCACGATGCGGAGCGTACCCTTTTGCAGCCCGCTGATTCCGGCACCGGCAGAGATATTGCTGACCTGCGCGTTTTCCTCCATATTTGAAACAGCGTCTTTTCCTTCCTGGTGATAGGTGGCGGTGGTGTTGTTTTCGTAAGTTGCACGAGAGAAGTCGGTGATATCTGTATAATAGTTTACGATTACCTGATGCCCGTCAATCAGTTTTTTGTTTAACAAAAGCTGAATCGTTCCTTTTGCTTCATCGCAGGTGACTGAGCCCGGGTAATCCTGATTCAGCTCATCGATGCTTTCGTAGCGGCGCTCCTCGTACTGGCCGTTTTTGAAAAAGTATACTTTGAAGGACGATTTGTCCAGCTTCTGTCCTGCCTGAATCCGGTCCTCAATAACGGTATCGCTTACCACAGTTCCCGCACCGTTGTTAATGTTGAGATACCAGGCGATACGGCCGGTGTCAGAAGGGTAAATTCCTCCATTTTTGTAGTAGAAGGCCGCATCCTCGGACTCGGGCTGATCTGTCTGAGCCGCAGCGCGATGGATCTTTGTCGTAACGGAATGCTCTCCCGACGTGATCGCGACTTCGGAGGTGTTTTCCTGGTCGGAGCTGTTCCAGGCCTGCACCTGGAATTCAACCCAGCCGGCTAAACTGTATATGTTTTGCGGAATTCCTTCAAAGGTTAATGTAGCGCCGCTTTTGCTCACGACGGCGGTGCCGACTGCGATTTCGCCGCTGTTCGTCTTCGCCTTCAGCGGAATTGTTTTGTTGTATCCTTCAAAGTATGCTGCGGCGCTCGACTCCGGCCATGAAACTGTGATCTGATCCCCGTTTTCAATAGCGTGAGAATCGTTGTCTCGGAAGGTCAGTTTTACCTTTTGTGTGGAACCGGATTCCAGAACGGATCCCGGATCGACGTTCTCAATAGAAAGCCCTGTGACATTTGTCTTCGAAATGTCGTTTGCGGCATAGCATGCGGCGCCGCTCAGGATTACAAGAGCCAGCACAGCAGTAACAATAACGGACAATTTAATAGCACGTTTTCTTTTCAATTTTTTTCCTCCTTTTTTCGCACTCCAATATAGCTAGTGTCAAGAATTGTTCGCAAAAAGTTTCCATTGAGTCCCCGATAATGATCAGGCGGCCTGTTGTTCAAGGATTTTTGTGATGGCGGATTCAC
>Ga0256404_1006998_pt1 | contig 18160 bp, 12 predicted proteins | sample RumenRJG_01DNA_FD_185990 | JGI IMG/M metagenome (GOLD analysis project Ga0256404, IMG submission 185990) | Bovine rumen microbial communities from Lethbridge, Alberta, Canada - RJG_01 | ecosystem: Host-associated > Mammals > Digestive system > Stomach > Rumen | place: Canada: Alberta | collected...
TACACATTATTTATATTATTAACTAAAAAAAGAGAGAATTTATGGTTAAAAGACTAAGTTTGTTTTTGGCCGCTTTCCTGTTCTCAGCAATAGGAGCAATGGCCCAGATGCAAGTCAGTGGTACCGTGGTGTCGCAGGACGACGGTGAACCCGTAGTGGGTGCCTCCGTGATGGTTGTGGGGACCAACGTCGGTGCAGTAACTAACGGACAGGGACAGTTCACGCTGACCTGTCCAGAAGGCAAGAACGTCATCAGCATCTCGTATGTGGGTATGGATCCTGTCGAAGTGGTTGCCCGTCCGAACATACGCATTGTGCTGTCGAGCAATGCCTCGGACATCGACGAGGTTGTGGTCACGGGTTACGGCGTGACGCGCAAGGCTGCGTTTACGGGATCGGCCACGACGGTTAATTCAAAGACCATCGCCAACAAGACAGATGCCAACCCGATTAAGGCTTTGGAAGGTACGGTGCCTGGTCTGCAGTTGAATAACGAGTCGGGTCAGCCAGGTGCACCTGCTACGATTTTCATTCGTGGCCGCAACTCGCTGAATTCCAGCACACAGCCCCTGTATGTCGTTGACGGTGTGCCCTATAGTTCGGATGCTGTAGGTATCCGTTCGGACGAGGGACAGGTGGTTTCTCCTTTGGCCAGCCTGAGTGCCTCCGACATTGAATCGATGACGGTACTGAAGGATGCCACTGCTACTTCTATTTATGGTGCCCGTGCTGCTAACGGCGTTATCGTCATCACCACCAAGAAAGGTAGCAAGGGCGGTCGTACCCGTGTTAATTTCAATGCCAAGATGGGTTGGGAGATGATGCCTGCCTACAAGCATTTCAACTATGGCTCCGTCAGTGCAGACAAGTATTTGGAACTGATCAACGAGGCTTACCAGAATGCTATCGCCGCTAACGGCCTCACGAAAGATTACACAAATTCCTATCTGGGTACTGAGGACTATGGTGTGGATACGCAAATGGACTATCTGGAACTGATCTACGAAACTCCGTTCGACAAGAACCTGAAAAGCGATTGGTTAGACGAGGTCACCCGTACAGGATTCACACAGGAGTACGGTGTTGATATTCAGGGTGGAAGTTCAGATTCTCGTGGTCCTAGCTACTACTTGTCGGTCAGCTACTTGAACGACGAGGCTATTGTCATCGGTAAGGATATGAAGCGTTATTCCTTCCGCTTCAACCTTGACCAGTCTCCCTCGAAGATTGTGAAGTTCGGTTTCAACACCAATTTTGCCTATTCTGAGACCAACATGGGTGCAGGTGGCGGTTATTTTTCTGACCCGTTGACAATGGCTGCAATGATGAGCCCGCTGCAGGCTATCAAAGATGAGGATGGCAAATGGAATTTCAACACTATGAACGGCTATAACCCCGTGGCTCAGCGCAGTAAGGACGGCGACCAGAGCCTGGCCAAGCAGTATCGCATCCTGTTGTCGCCCTATGTGACGCTGAATTTCACGCCCGACCTGTTCTGGACAACCCGTGTCGGTAGCGACATCATGATTGTCGATGAGTTCGGATTCTGGTCGTTCCTGCAGCCGCAGGGTAAGGATATGCGTGGTATGGGTGAGAACGCAAACACAACCCGCACGCTGATGTCCATTACCAATACGCTAAACTACCTGAAGATTTTCAATAAGGTACACAACCTGAACGTCATGCTCGGTCAGGAGGCACAATACACCTATTACAAGCGTGCTTATTTGGCAGGCTCTAACTATCCCGTTCAGGACATGCCGCAGGTAGCGAATGCCGCCGTGCCTGGCAGTGCTGCTACAGAAATCAATCGCAATGCTTTGGCATCGTGGTTTGGCAATGCTGAATACAGCTACGACAACAAATACTATGTGTCTGGTAGCCTCCGCTTTGACGGTTCTTCACGCTTCGGATCCAATAACCGCTGGGGTACGTTCTATTCAGTTGGTGCCAAGTATCGTCTGTCAGCAGAGGAGTTTATGAAGAACACTTCCTCGTGGCTGAGCAACCTGACGCTCCGCGCTTCTTATGGTACATCAGGAAACTCAGAGGTTGGTTCCTCATGGGCTGCTTCTCAAGACCTCTTTGGCTTCGGCTATAACTATGCCGGCATTCCTGGATCTGGTCACGACCAGTTCGGAAACGACGACTTGAAATGGGAGCGCACAGCGAAATTCAACATCGGCTTTGATGCCACCCTGCTGAACCGTTTCAACATTGAGTTCGACTATTATAACCACCGCACGAAGGACATGGTCTTTGCCGTTCCCACTTCGTTTGTGACGGGTCTGGGTTCCTATTACAAGAATATCGGCGAACTAGAGAACAAGGGCTTTGAACTGACGCTCGGTGCGAAGATTCTGGAGAGCCAAGATTTCTCATGGAATGCTCAGCTGACGCTGTCGCACAATAAGAACAAAGTGATTAAGCTGTCAACCGATGCCCCCATTGAAGGCACCTACAATATTACGGAAGCAGGTCGTCCCATCTACCAGTTTAAGATGAAAGAGTATGCAGGCGTTGATCCCGAAACGGGTGAAGCACAGTGGTATCTGAATGCAGAGGGTGACGAGGTGACCAAAAACTACAACAAGGCCGCCAAGCGCTATCTCGGCGATGCCAATCCTGATGTGGAAGGCTCGTTTACGAACAACCTTGCATGGAAAGGCTTCGACGTCTCGTTCCAGTTGAACTATTCGTTCGGTCGCAAGATCTACGGTAACCACCTGCGCTACGACGAGCAGATTGGCAACTCCTTCGGTGAGAATTTCTCTGAATATGTCTATAAGAACCGCTGGCAGAAGCCTGGCGATGTCACCGACGTGCCAGCTCTTAACGCAGAGTACATCCTCGTTGGTACCACTGCCAACGGCCATTCCAGCCGCTTCCTCATGGACGGCAACTATGTGAAACTGCGCAATATCACGCTGGGCTATACCTTGCCTTCCGTAATCACAAAGAAATTCTACATCAGCCGTTTGCGCGTATATGTTCAGGCTGATAACCTCTACACTTGGGGATGCAAGAACTATCGTGGTTTCGACCCGGCCAGTGTCGGTGCCAACGGTGTGCAGTGGTGGAACTTCCCACAGCCACGCAATATTGTATTCGGCGCTAATGTGAGTTTTTAACAGATTAACCAACTAAAACAGATATTTCGTATGAAAACAGTAAGAATATTAGCAATCGGAGCTGTCATAGGCATGTGGTTCGCTTCTTGCGGCGACTCGTATTTCGATGTCGATTTGGAGCAGAACATCAAGACAGAACAGGCCTACAGCAATGCACAAGATGTGCAGAACGGAATGATTGGTGCTTTCTATTCGCTTGGCACCTACAGATTCTATGGACGCGATGTAGTTGCCCTCGGCGATATGGCCAGCGACTTGGCTCAGGCCAGTGCCTCGTCGGGACATTACCTCTCCATCTATCAGTACACATTCTCTGATACCGACGGAGATATTGAAGACATTTGGAACTATGGCTACAAGACCATTGACAAGTGTGTGCGCACCATTAAGGGAGGCAAGGAAGTGCTTGCCAAAACCGAGGAACTGAAGCTCGACGGGAACGAGGAAATTATGGTCAAGATGGCCATTGCCGAGTGCTACGCGCTACGCGCCCTGAGCACTTTCACCCTGACCAACATCTTCGGTCTTCCCTATCAAAACGGTAAGAATAACAGCCAACTAGGTGTTCCACTACTCATTGACGAACCCTTGCAGCCGTTTGTTAACACCGAGCGTAAGACCGTCGAAGAGTGCTATGCCCAAATCTTGAGCGACATTGCCAGCGCTAAGGAATACTATGTCGATGACAAGTATCTGCCAGGCGAGAATGCCTTCTTCTTCAACATGTCAGCCATCAATGCCCTTGAAGCTCGTGTCTATCTTTACATGGGCAAGTATGCCGAAGCGAAAAAGGCTGCTCAGGAAGCTCTTAAGCTGTTGAAGAATGGCGACAATTACGCCCTTCCCTCTAACGACATCTATGTCAGCAGCTGGTCGTCAATCGCTGTCAATGACGAAACCATCTTCTCCATCAGCAAGACCGATGACGACAACCTTTCTGCCAATGCCTTGAACACATTATACGGTTCGTATAAAGGCAGTGTGACCAATATTCTGAAAGATTTCTTCGGCGAAAACGACATCCGTGCACAAGTTCTCAATGTCTATGCCTTCAAGTATCAGGGTACTTCTACGGCTCAGGCCGTGAGCAACATTCCCGTGTTCCGCAAATCGGAGATGTACCTCATTTTGGCTGAGTGCAATGCACAGATGGATGCCATTGACGAGGCTAAAAAGGCTCTGTTCTATACCGCAAAGCGTGATACAGACATTGAATCAGCCGACGACCTTCCTGCAACGAAAGAAGACCTGCTGAGTTTCGTCGCCGATGAGCGTGTCCGTGAACTTTACTTAGAAGGTCACCGCTGGTTTGATGCCCGCCGTACAGGAATGAAGCTTGATGTCAAGGGTGGTAATGCAAAAAACTTTGATGTGGCTAAATTCGTCTATCCAATTCCCGCAGGCGAAATCAATGCTGGATTCGGCGTTGTTCAGAACAAGGGTTGGGAAGATAATTTGCCGGAATAATAATATACAAGTGAAAAATCCATCGGAAACACTACACAGGCCGTTTCCGATGGATTTTTGTTGGGCAAAATTCTTTAAAAACATTCACTAAATTTGTGAATTTTAAAAAGATTGTTTATCTTTGCACGCAAATTTAGGAAAAAATACCAGAAGCGCATCGATACGCTAATGGCCGCGACGCGGATAGAGGATTTGTTTGGAGTTCAAAATCAGGCAGGAGGGGAGTGAGTCTGTCGTAACTATTTGCACCGTAACCGACATTACAAACCATTATCAATAAAAGGAATGATGAACAGAACGACGACACATCCTGGAGATGTTTTGAAAGAAGAATTAGAGGCAAGGGGCATTTCTCAGAAGAAATTCTCGGAAGTGCTGTCAGTGCCTTATACGCAACTCAACGAAATTCTGAATGGCAAACGCCCTGTTACAACGGATTTCGCATTGATGATGGAAGCGGCTCTCGGTATTAATCCAGAGTTGCTCATCAATATGCAGACCCGTTACAATATGTCTGTCGCAAGGCAGAAAAAAGGTCTGTTGGCAAAGTTGGTTAACATCAAAAGGGCTTGCGCTGCAGTGTTATAATTATTATTCCATAGTTGCTCGAAGAATTGAAACCAAAACAAAATTGTGATGACAATACAGGAAGCGATTCAGCAGCGGCACAGCGTCAGACGCTACGCCGACAAACCGATTGAGCGTGAGAAAGTGGCTGCGCTCAGAGCGTTGATTGAACGGTGTAATGCGGAGAGTGGGCTGAACATCCAACTGGTGACGGACGAACCGACGGCTTTCGACTGTCGGATGGCGCGCTACGGGCGTTTTTCAGGTGTGAGCAACTATTTTGCGTTGATTGGACGGGCCGACGTGCCGAACCTCGACGAGATCATCGGCTACTATGGCGAAAAATTAGTCTTGGAGGCGCAAATGTTGGGATTGAACACCTGTTGGGTGGCGCTGACCTACAAGAAGAAGCCGGAATTTCTGCAAATGGGCGATGGCGAGCGGCTTCGTTGCGTCATTTCTGTCGGCTACGGTACGTCGCAGGGCGTTTCGCACAAGATTAAGTCGGTGGAAAAAGTGTCGAAAGTCGATGGTGCGATGCCCGACTGGTTTCGTCGCGGCGTTGAGGCGGCTTTGTTGGCACCAACGGCCATCAATCAGCAGAAATTCACGTTTTCGCTTACGAATGGAAATCAAGTCAGGGCGAAAGCCGGATGGGGCTATTTCTCGAAGGTTGACCTCGGCATCGTGAAACTTCACTTTGAAATCGGGGCTGGAACGAATCATTTTGAGTGGATAAACATTTAATATAAAAATTACTATGGAAAAAACGATGAAATTTTGTCAGAGTTGCGGAATGCCGCTCACAGAACACGTTTTCGGCACGAATGACGACGGCAGCAAGAACGAGGACTACTGCATTTATTGCTACAAGGACGGAAAATTCCTGCAAGACTGCACGATGGAAGAAATGATTGAGCATTGTGCGCAGTTTGTCGATGAGGTGAACAAGGGACTGCCGCAGCCCATCACGAAAGAGGAATACATCGGCCAGATGAAGGTCTATTTCCCGAAACTGAAACGGTGGCGCAAGGCGATGATGGTTGGCGGCGATGATGAAAAGCCCGAAAATCCAGCCTTGGCAGCAGTAAAGCCGCTTATCGCACAAATGGCTGATACGTTACCAGTTGCGTATATTTCTTCGGTCGATGACGAGGGTTTCCCGTGGACGAAGGCGATGCTTGCCCCGCGTGTCCGTGAGGGTATCAAGGTTTTTTATTTCACCACCAACACTTTTTCGCTGCGTGTGGCGCATTACAAGGCGAATCCGAAAGCGAGTGTCTATTTCTGCGATGCAGAGGGTTTCAAGGGTATCATGCTTCGCGGCACGATGGAAGTGTTGACGGATGCCAAAAGCAAGGAAATGATTTGGCGCGAGGGCGACGAGCAGTACTATCCGGGCGGCGTGACTGACCCGAACTACTGTGTCCTGAAATTCACGGCTACCGACGGTCGTTTCTACAGTGATTTTTATCCACGCAGTTTTGTTCTTTAGAATATGAAAACTGAGATACTACCCCAAGAAAGCCCTCGCGCTGAGGCTTTCAGCCTTTGGATGTCGTCGCCGATGCCGATGGTAACGCTGGTGAAAACGATGGACGGCGGCCATGCTGCACGTTTCTTGGACATATTGCAGAAAGAAATACTCCTTTTGTGTTAAATTAATGTTAAAATCAGAGAATCGCTTGATTCTTACGTCACGTCACGTTTTATCTTTGCAGTCGCTTAGCAAAACATCGATCGATTATGAGAGAAAAAACAAAGTTAAAAATCGGAGAGTTCTCAAAGATGATGCAAGTTACCGTAAGGACCTTGCGATACTACGAGCAACGGGGACTGCTGATACCTGACGAGGTGGACGAGTGGACGAGACACCGCTACTACAGCATCGACCAGATGCTGAAGCTGAAGGACATCCGCGACCTGCAACGACTCGGATTCTCGCTGGATGAAATCAAGGACCTGCACGAATATGATTCGCACACGCCCAGCATCCGCCAACTGACCGAGAAAATCAAGGAAACGGAAGCACAACTACAAGAGCTAATAGCCCGTCGCAACCAACTGCTCAATTGGAGAGACTCTCGCAAAAAAATGAAGACAATGGAAAAATTCAGTATTCAATCATTGCCCGAAATCATCGTGGCAAGTCATCGTGAAGTCATCCCCAATTACGCCGCTCTTGGACCTCTATGCTACGAAAAAATCGGGCCTGAGATGCAGCGATTAGGCTGTAAGTGTCCGCCTCCAGACTATTGCTTCACGATGGAGCACAACAAGGAGTACACACCAACTGACATCGATATAGAGTATTGCCAGCAGGTGGAGGAGATGGGACAGGATAGCGCCATCATCCAGTTCAAGCGACTGCCTGCTATTCCCAAGGCACTCTGCATGAAGCATGTCGGCCCTTACGAACGCTTTTATGAGTCGTTCACCGAGGCATTCCGCTACATCGAGGAACATGGCTACAAGGTTGCTGGACAGCCCCGTACCAGTTATATTGATGGAGCCTGGAATCAGGATGATCCAGAGAGATGGCTCTCTGTTATTCAGATACCGATACAATAATATGATGCCCGAATATGCCGCCCGCAGGCCCGATGAAGGTCTATGTGACGGTGGTGGACGGTGAAGCGCCCGTGTTTACGCAGGTCGTGAGATAAAAATCAGAACATTTTGACGACGCGACGCAGTCCTTCGACGAACACATCGACTTCTTCGACCGTGTTGTAGAGGGCGAACGAGGCGCGGACGGTGCCTTGCACGTTGAGGCGGCTCATCAGCGGCTGGGCGCAGTGATGACCCGTGCGCACGGCGATGCCGAGGCGGTCGAGTAGGGTGCCGATGTCGAGGTGGTGGATGCCAGCGACGTTGAAGGAAACGACCGATGAACTTTTGTAGCCGTAAAGATTGATGCCGTCGATGTCGCGCAGTTGCTCCAAACAATGTTTTGTGAGCGATTTTTCGTGCTCAAAAATGCGATTTTGGCCGATTTCATCGAGGAAATTGATGGCGGTGGCGAGTCCGTGAGTGGCGATGTAGTCGGGTGTCCCAGCCTCGAATTTGAAGGGCAGTCGCTCGAAGGTCGTCTTTTCCCACGTCACGCGGTCGATCATTTCGCCGCCACCCTGATACGGCGGTAGTTTTTCGAGCCATTCCTCTTTGCCGTAGAGCACGCCGATGCCCGTCGGACCGTACATTTTATGACCGCTGAAGGCCAAGAAATCGCAATCGAGACTTTGCACGTCGAGTTTCGCGTGGGGTGCACTCTGCGCAGCGTCAATCATCACGGGAATGCCGTGCTGATGGGCAATTTCCACGATTTCACCGACAGGATTCTCCGTTCCGAGCACATTGCTGATGTGCGTCACGCTGACGAGTTTCGTGCGCTCCGAAATCAACTGTCGAAAAGCTTCGATGTCGAGTTGGAAATCGTCGGTCATCGGGATGACTTTCACGATGAAACCGTGCTTTTTTGCCTGCAACTGCCACGGCACGATGTTCGAATGGTGTTCCATCTCCGACACGATGATTTCGTCGTTTTCCTGCATTTGCGACTCGCAAAACGTCGCTGCCACGAGGTTGATGGCCTCGGTGGTGCCGCGTGTGAAGACAATTTCCTCGATTTTTCGCGCATTGATGAAGGTTTTGACGCGCTCGCGGGCCGCTTCGTGTAGGTCGGTGGCCTGTTGCGAGAGGTAATGCACACCGCGATGCACGTTGGCATTGACGTTGAGGTATTCGTCACGCATCGCATCGAGCACGCAGAGCGGTTTTTGCGTCGTGGCGGCGTTGTCGAGATAGACGAGCGGATGGCCGTGGACTTCTCTCGATAAAATCGGGAATTTTTCACGGATGGTTGCAGGGTTGTACATAGTTTTTAGGGTTGAAATATTTGTCGTAAAGTTCTTTCGCAATGGTCACGCAATCGCCCTCGGGCTCGGCTGTGAACGAGGCGTAGGCGTAGGGCGCGTTTTCGGGCAGGAATTGGGCGACGGCATCGAGGTTCCCCGTGACGAAAGGCCATTCAAAGTGGTCGAACCAGTCGATTTTCGCATCGTTCCTCGCAAAAAACGCCTTCCATCGCGGATAATAATAGGACGCGAGCAGTCCGTTCCATTCGCGGTTGGCATAGTCGTGCAGACCGCCTTTTTCGCATTGTTCGCGGTCGCCCCACGTCGTGAGCAACATTCGTGCATTCCTTTCGTAGAGGGCTTTTTCGGCTTCGCTTCGACCCCAATTTCGTGCCATTTCCGTCCATCTGCCCAGTCGAAATTCGCGTCGCGTGCCGAGTAGTCGGTCTTGGTCGAGTATCAGATTTAGAAAACGCTCTTCCAAGGCTTTTCTATTGCAAAAATCGCCCATTTCATCGGAATTGTTTGCGTTTGAAATCGAGTCGAGAAGGGTTTTTCCGTAGTCGGCCAGCGCTTGGCGCATCAGGTCGGTCAGATCGTAGCGGAAATTCTCGTTATTTTTCAGTTTTTTTGCGACGGAAAGCATCTCGCCGACGGCCTTCCGAAGTTCGTTGAAGTCCCAATACCATGACGAATTCGCCCAACTGCTCACCGTGCCCGCCTTCAACGACGGTCTCATCAGGAAGATGCTTTCGGTGGTGCCTTGTTGGCGGTCGTTCGGGCAGTTGTAAATGCCTTGCAACAGCCGATTCCAGACGCTTTCCAGCGTTTTTGAAGTTGTTTTGTTGGCTCCGTAGCGCATCTGCACATAGTCACGAATCCACGTTTGCGGCGTGTAGTCGGTGTTCGTCCACGGCAGGGCGTAGAGTAGGTCGTACAACATTGCGTTGTTTTCGATGCCTTCGGGCAATGCTCCGATGCCGACGAGCGCGTTGTTTGAAGCATTGTCGCGAGCCTTGTAAAAACAGTCGATAAGGCGATTGACGCGCCCGAAAAGACCGACATTTCCACCGAAATTGCTCACCTGACCCCAGATCCAGTCGTGATTTTGGCCGATTTCATCGGTGTGATGGCCGCTGCAAACGGTGTCGCCACTGCTGTCGCCGTGCAAATCGAGGATGATGAGCCGATTTTTCGGAACCGTGTGTGTGACGATGGTTGTGGGATTTTCCTGCCAGTGTTGCGCCACCCAAATCGCCTCAGAATCGTGCTTCAGCAGGGCTTCGTACATCGCCCGAACCGACGCTTTCGCATCGCTCACGCCCTTCGGCACATAGCCCTCGTGAAAGGGGTCGATGGCATAGAAATGGGTCGTGGCAGCCTCTCCAAACACTGTTTTGATGGCGGCGTAATATTTTTCAGCAAATTCTTTCAGAAGAGCCGTGTTGTCGATGAAAAAAGGTCGTTGAAAACCGCACCAAATGCCGCCGTTGACGATGTCTGACGGTTTCCAATGAGCCACTTTCTCAATGGCGGCGTGTTGCAGAAAATTCTTCGGAACCATCCCGACGAACCCAGGAATCACGGCTTTCATCTCGAACTCGCGAAGCCGTTGGAAAATCTTCCGTCCCAGTTCGGCACGCTGTTCGTACCAACTTTCGGGCAACGGACCGCCCCACGCCGTCATATTGTTCATAAAAAACCAGCCGAAATAGGCCGAACCCGTCACAAATTCGTTGACTTGGTCGAGGTTTTCATAGCCGTAACCACCCATCAGCACCTCTTTCCAGACACATTCCATTCCGGTGATGATGAGCGGCAGATTGATGCCGTGTAGTACCATCCAGTCGATTTCCTGCTGCCAGCGGTTCCAGTCCCAAAACGCCATCGAATAGCTGTGGGTGCAGAAGTTCAGATAGTAGCGGTAATCGACGCTCGAATGATGGGTTTCGGGCTTGACGACAGGAAGTTTCTTGGGCAATTTTCCGCTCGGATTGTCCCACGAAATGTTGATGCCTGCGTAATGCTGCAAAAACCAGTTGATGCCAGTGGCAATAGCCACATTGTCGCTGCCTTCGACCGTAATTTTTCGGCCATCGGAAGAGATTTTGAAAGTCGATTTATCGCTGTCAAACGTCGTTCTGCGGTACACGATTCGGTCGGCGTCCTGCGGTAGAATGCGTTGCAGAAGACCGTCGATGGCTTGGGCGTTGGCTGCCGTGAAAACCATCGTGAGAAGCGTTGTCAGAAGGACTTTTGGCAGTTTCATCTTGAAAAATTATTGACACAATTTGCAGCCCACGCATTTCGAAAGTTCGCCGCGGAATCGCTTTTCGACGAGGTAGTGCAGGCGGTCGCGCAGCGGAACGAGTTCGATTTGGTCGATGACCTCGTTGATGAACGCGATTTCGAGCAGCAATCGGGCTTGTTCGAGGCTGATGCCGCGCTGTTGCATATAGAACACGGCGGCATCGTTGAGTTGGCCGACGGTCGAGCCGTGCGCGCATTTCACGTCGTCGGCGTAGATTTCGAGCATCGGTTGGGTGAACATTCGGGCTTCGCGGGTGGCACAAAGGTTTTGGTTGCGCATCTGCGACTCGGTCTTCTGCGCGTCGTGTTTCACAAGCACACGACCCGCGAAAGCACCCACAGACTGGTCGTCGAGCACGTATTTGTAGAGTTCCGTGCTTTTGCATTCTGCCACGTGATGGGCAATCAGCGTGTTGTTATCGACGTGCTGCTGTTTGTCGGCAATCACGCAGCCGTAAAGACCGCACTCGGCACCCTCGCCAAGCAGCGACACATCGGTTTGGTTGCGCGTCGTGCCGTTGTGTAGCGTGATGACGTTGTGCTTGACAGTGCTGTTTTTCTGTTGTTCGATATAGACATTGCTCACACGGGCGTTTTTGTAGTGGGTTTCCTCCAGACAATAGAGTTCGAGGCTCGCGTCGTCGCCCACGAAGGCTTCCACGACCTGCGTTGTCAGGAAATCGCGGTCGTCGGCAGCGTGGTCGCAGAACAACAGGCGGATTTGCGCCTCATTCTCCACTATCACCAACACGCGGCGGTTGAGCATCAAAGAGGCCCCCTCCCGACCTCCCCCAGAAGGGGGAGGAGTATCGCCTTCCAAGTTGTTCCCCCTCTTTTCGGAGGGGGGTAGGGGGAGGCTCAGGATATTGATAATTTGCACCGTCTTTTCGACCTTCACATCCTTCGGCACATAGACCACAAGTCCATCTTGTGCCAACATCGTGTTGAGAGCCGTGATTCCGTCGTTTTTGGCGATTTTTCCGTAATATTTGCTGACGATTTCGGGGTGTTCGTCGGAAAATTTCCTCAACGAATCGACGACAACGCCCTCGGGCAACAGACTTTTCGGTTTTTCCTCGTCGTAGAACATATCGTTCACCACGAAATAAAGACTTGTCGAAAGGTTCGGCACGTCGCAGCGGAACGCCTCGTAGGGATCGACGGGAATGCGCAACCGCTTGAGGTTCAGGCCGTAGTCGGGCGCGAAAATCTTAGGAATGTCGGTGTAGCGGTAGCGTTCCACCTTTTTCGTAGGCAGTCCGAGTCGTTGGAAGTCCTCGAAAGCCGCTTCTCGCACCGCATTCATCGCCTCAGCGCTGTTCTCGCAAATCATCTCAGAACATTCGCGGAAAAGGTCTATATATTGTTCCTCGCTCTTCTTCATTTTCAATCGTCAATGTTCAATGTTCAATGGGCTTTAAGCCAGTCGTAACCGCGTTTCTGTATCTCCTGCGCCAGTTCCATTCCACCCGTTTTCACGATGCGACCGTCGTAGAGAATGTGCACCACGTCGGGTCGAATCATATCGAGCAGGCGGTCGTAGTGGGTGATGACGATGCGGCAGTTGTCCGCCGTGCGCAGTTTGTTCACGCCCTCGGCCACGATGCGCATGGCATCGACATCGAGGCCCGAATCGGTCTCGTCGAGGATGGCGAGTTTCGGTTCGAGCATCGCCATCTGGAAAATCTCGTTGCGCTTCTTCTCGCCACCGCTGAATCCTTCGTTCACCGAGCGACGCGTGAATTTCGAGTCGAGTTCCACGATTTGCCGCTTCTCGTTCATCAGTTTCACGAAATCAGCCGCCTTCAGTTCGGGCAAACCTTGGTATTTCCGCTTCTCGTTGATGGCCGTTTTCAGGAAATTCGTCATCGACACGCCTGGAATCTCCACCGGATACTGAAACGATAGGAAAATGCCCTCGTTGGCGCGTGCGTCGGGCGACAATTCAAACAGATTCTTGCCGTTGAACCACGCTTCGCCTTCGGTCACTTCGTAGAGCGGATTGCCCACGAGCACCGCCGAGAGCGTCGATTTGCCACTTCCGTTCGGTCCCATCACGGCGTGCGTCTCGCCGGGCTTTATCACAAGGTCGATGCCTTTTAATATTTCCTTGTCGCCGATTCGGGCGTGTAAATTCTTGACTTCTAACATTTTTTATTTTGTAAATCGTTAATAATCAATAACTTTCTTGCTTGTTTTCGATTTCGGTTTCGGATTGCCGATGAGGATGTTTTCGACAATACCGCCAACGATGGTACCCAAAAAGACATCGTAAAACATAAAGTCGCCAAAACTGTAATTGTTGTTGAGATATTCATAATCGCGATAGTCGTAGATGGAAGACAACCGGGGAACATAGAACGAACCGACCTGAAACACCTGCTGATGCGGCGATTTGAAATTGGGTTGCCGCTGAAACATAATACTGCGCTCCGACATGTTGCCAACCTGCGAAAACGACAGGCTTTTCAACGGCGCGATGGGCGTGAGTCGAACCGATTGCATCACCGAGTCGCGCCACTGTTCGATGGCTGGTCGAGCATTGAAAAATTGCGCGTCAGCCTCGATGAAAGCGGTCAAAAATAGCAAAAGCAGCAGTTTTCTCATCGTTTTTTTGTTTTTATTTTATCCCACCGTGCCTTCAAGGGTGACTGAGAGTAGTTTCTGAGCCTCGACGTGGAACTCCATCGGCAATTTTTGCAGCACTTCCTTAGCGTAGCCATTGACGATGAGGCCGACGGCCTGCTCGGTGGGAATGCCGCGCTGGTTGCAATACATCAGTTGGTCTTCCGAGATTTTCGAGGTCGTCGCCTCGTGCTCGACGATGGCGGTGGGGTTGTGGATGTCCATATACGGGAACGTGTGCGCTCCGCAGTCGCTGCCGAGCAACAGCGAGTCGCACGACGAGTAGTTGCGGGCATTTTCGGCGTTGGCGGTGGCTCGAACCAGTCCGCGATACGAATTTTGGCTGTGTCCGGCGGAAATTCCCTTGGAAATAATGGTCGAACGCGTGTTTTTACCGATGTGAATCATCTTCGTGCCCGTGTCGGCCTCCTGATAGTTGTTGGTGACGGCGACGCTGTAGAACTCGGCTACGCTGTTGTCGCCGCGAAGCACGCACGAAGGATATTTCCACGTAATCGCCGAGCCCGTTTCGACTTGTGTCCACGAGAGTTTCGAGTTTTCGCCGCGCAAATCGCCGCGTTTCGTCACGAGGTTCAACACGCCGCCCTTGCCGTTTTCGTCGCCCGGATACCAGTTTTGCACGGTCGAATACTTCACTTCGGCACGGTCGTTCACGATGATTTCCACGATGGCGGCGTGCAGTTGGTTTTCGTCGCGCATCGGGGCCGTGCAGCCTTCGAGATAACTCACATAACTGTCGTCCTCGGCGACGATGAGCGTGCGCTCGAACTGCCCTGTGTTGCGGGCATTGATGCGGAAATACGAACTGAGTTCCATCGGGCAGCGCACGCCCTTCGGGATATAGACAAACGAGCCGTCGGAGAACACCGCTGAATTGAGCGCGGCAAAGAAATTGTCGCGGTAGGGTACGACCGTTCCGAGGTGTTTCTGCACCAGTTCGGGGTGGTCTTTCACCGCGTCGCTGATCGAGCAGAAAATCACGCCCATTTCCGCGAGTTTGTCCTTGAACGTCGTTTTCACGCTGACCGAGTCCATAATGGCATCGACGGCGGTGTTGCCGCTCAGCGCGAGGCGTTCTTCGAGGGGGATTCCGAGTTTGTTGAAGGTTTCTTCAATTTTTGGGTCAATAGCCCCCTCCAACCTCCCCCCGTCGGGGGAGGCTTTTGAATTTTGTTGTCCCTGTGCGGATGCTCCTCCCCCTTCGGGGGGAGGTTGGGAGGGGGCAGCATAATAGCTAATCCCCTGATAATCAATCTCGGGCAGGGTCACGTGCGCCCAGTCGGGCTGCTTCATCGTCAGCCAGTGGCGAAACGCCTTCAGGCGGAACTCCAACAGCCATTCCGGCTCGTTTTTCTTCGCCGAAATCAGGCGCACAATGTCCTCGTTCAGACCTTTTTCAATGATTTCCGTCTGAACATCCGTCGTGAAACCGAATTCGTATTTCTGCTCGGCCACTTGCCGGACGAACTCGTTGCTATTCTTCATAGAATGCTACAGCTTCTGTTCCACCTCTATCTCGGTGAAGGTTTCGATGATGTCGCCTTCCTGAATGTCGTTGAAATTGACAAGCGAGAGACCGCACTCCAAGCCCGTGGCAACTTCCTTGACATCGTCCTTGTAACGCTTGAGCGCATCGATGGGTGCGGTGTGGATGACGATACCGTCGCGCACGACACGGGCCTTGTCCTTGTTGTGGACCTTGCCCTCGGTGACGAGTCCGCCAGCCACCGTGCCGACCTTCGAAATCTTGAAGACCTGCTTCACCTCGATCTGACCCGTGATTTGCTCCTTGATGACCTTGTCGAGCATACCGACCATCGTGGCCTTGATGTCGTCGATGGCATCGTAGATAATCGAGTAGGTGTTGATTTCCACGCCTTCGCGGTCGGCAGCCTTGCGAGCCTCAGCCGACGGGCGCACTTGGAAGCCCACGATGATGGCATCGGAAGCCGAGGCGAGCATCACGTCGTTCTCGGAAATCTGGCCGACGGCCTTGTTGATGACGTTGACCTGCACTTTCTCGGTCGAAAGTTTGATGAACGAGTCGCTGAGAGCCTCAATCGAACCGTCGGTGTCACCCTTGACGATGATGTTGAGTTCGTGGAACTCGCCGAGTGCGATGCGATGGGAAATATCGTCGAGCGTGAACTTCTTCTGCGTGCGCAGACCTTGTTCGCGCTGCAATTGCAGTCGTTTGTTGGCGATGTCGCGGGCTTCCTGCTCGGTGTCGAGCACGTGGAACGTGTCGCCGGCGGTCGGGGCTCCGTTCAAACCGAGAATGATGCACGGTTCGGCGGGCTTGGCCTCGGTGATGCGCTGATTGCGCTCGTTGAACATCGCCTTGATGCGTCCGTAAGAGGTTCCTGCGATGACGTTGTCGCCGATTTTCAGTGTTCCGTTCGACACGAGCACGGTGGAAACATAGCCGCGACCCTTGTCCAACGACGATTCGATGATGGAACCCGTCGCCTTGCGGTTTGGATTGGCTTTCAGTTCGAGCATTTCGGCCTCGAGCAGCACTTTTTCGAGCAATTCCTGTACGCCCATACCTTTTTTCGCCGAAATTTCCTGCGACTGGTATTTTCCGCCCCATTCCTCGACGAGCAGGTTCATGTGAGAAAGGTCTTCGCGAATCTTGTCGGGATTGGCACCCGGTTTGTCGATTTTGTTGATGGCAAACACCATCGGCACATTGGCCGCCTGTGCGTGGGCGATGGCCTCCTTCGTGGTGGGCATCACCGAGTCGTCGGCGGCGATGATGATGATGGCGATGTCGGTCACCTGCGTACCACGGGCACGCATCGCCGTGAAGGCTTCGTGACCGGGTGTGTCGAGGAAGGTGATGCGACGACCGTCTTCGAGTTTCACGTTGTAGGCACCGATGTGCTGCGTGATGCCGCCGGCCTCGCCCGCGATGACGTTGGTCTTGCGGATGTAGTCGAGTAGCGAGGTCTTACCGTGATCGACGTGACCCATCACCGTCACAATCGGCGAGCGGCTGATGAGGTCTTCGGCCTTGTCTTCTTCCTCGCTGACGGCCTCCTGCACCTCGGCAGAGACGTATTCGGTCTTGAATCCGAACTCGTCGGCTACAAGGTTGATGGTTTCGGCGTCCATACGCTGGTTGATCGACATCATAATGCCGACCGACATCAGCGTCGAAATCACCTGCATCGGCGAGATGCTCATCATCGTGGCGAGTTCGCTGACGGTCACAAACTCCGTCAGTTTCAGCACCTTCGACTGTGCCATCTCGGCGTTCTGCTCCTCGTGCAGGCGTTCCTGTACGGCTTCGCGCTTCTCCTTGCGGTATTTTGCGCCCTTCTTGTTCTGACCTTTCGACGTTAGTCGGGCGAGTGTCTCCTTCACCTGACGAGCCACGTCTTCCTCGTTCACTTCGAGGGGACGCTGGTTGCGACCGCGGTTTTTCTTTTTCTTGCCGCTCTTCTTGCCACCCTGCTCGGCTGCGGGGTTTGCGGGCTGCACTTGGTTCTCCGCCGCATTGATATCGACGCGCTCCTTGCCGATGCGCACGCGCTTTTTGCGCTCGCGCTGCTTCTCGCGCTCTTGGGCGGCCTTTTCTTCGCGTTCCTTGCGCTTCTCTTCCTTCGATTTTTTCTTCGGACGAGTGCTTTGGTTGAGCGAATCGAGGTCGATTTTACCTTGAATCTTCAACTGCGGCGTGTTTTGCAGCTTTTTGTCGCTCTTGAGTTGGAAAACGGTGGGTCCCGACTTCGTTTCAGCCTTCGTCTCGGCTGGTTTTTCGAGGGGTTGCTCCACTTTCTTCTCCACAGGCTTCACGACGGGCTTTTCAGCGGTTTTTTCCTGCTTTTTTTCGACAGGTTTTTCCACTTTTTTCTCCACCGGCTTCTCCGCCTTCTTTTCAACCGCTTTCGCTTCTGAAACTTCCTTCACGACAGGCTTTTCGGGCTGTTTTTCAGCCAGTTTTTCCTTCGCGACGGGTTTTTCTTTCTCGGCAGGCTTTTCAGCCTTTTTGTCGAGGTCGCCGAGGTTGATTTTTCCCAATGGCTTGAATTCCTGCGCCGGTTTTTTGTTCGACGGCAGCAAGTCTTCGGCACGGCCTTTGGGTGCGGCTTTGCCGGCAGGTTCTTTCGTTTTCTTTGAAATGATGTCGGCCTTTGCGCGCACTTCCTTGTCTTGACGGAAAAACTCGACCAGAGC